>Ga0209345_10000951_pt1 | contig 37125 bp, 38 predicted proteins | sample Cruoilmetagenom7_FD_187294 | JGI IMG/M metagenome (GOLD analysis project Ga0209345, IMG submission 187294) | Oil polluted marine microbial communities from Coal Oil Point, Santa Barbara, California, USA - Sample 7 (SPAdes) (version 2) | ecosystem: Environmental > Aquatic > Marine > Oil seeps ...
TGCTAATTGTTTTTTTAACTCTTCGTGGTTGATTAAACTCATGTGTAAATCCTTGAAAATAATTCATTTGATTAGTTTATCAAATGAATCTAATTTTTAAGGTTTACACAGTTAGATTTACACTCTCTAAATTATTCACAAAGGTAACAAAAATGGAGAGTGTAAAATAAACTGTTAAAAAGACCAGTGATCCCTTTTATTTCTCCATGGACTATATGGTTTGTTCCAATAGCTTGGTAATTCTTGTCCATCATTGATATTTTGGTAGTATTCTTCTTCATGAGCTTTTATCTCTTTTCTTATTTTACTGATATATTGTTTTTGTTCATTTTCATCAATTTTACTTTGAGGAATATTCGTTTCTATAAGTTCTTCTTCAAATTTTGCTAAATTAAAATTCTTATTTAAAAATTTTGTAATATTTATCACATCTCTTTTTGCATTTCCTAAACAACTTGTTGCTCCTGGTGATGGTGTCATATTAAATACTATTCCATCCCCTGTATTTATTGAAGCTTCCCCTAACATAAGCTTTTCTTCTTTTTTATTTAAAACTTGTGGTCTTACTCCTCCAAAACCTTCTGCATAATGTATATCATTAACACTAAGAGAAGGGATAATTTTTCGAGCATCTTTTACAAAAAGTTTTTTATTTAGATATGGAATTTCAAATAAAAAGTTTTTAAATACATAGTTTCTAATATCACCATCTTTTAAAAGTCCTGCGAAGATTTTTATTATTTTTTTATCAAATCTAAGTGTAGTCCAAAAGTCTTTATATGTACCACTTTTATATCTTTCTAGTTTTGGTAACATTAAAGCTGTTGGACCAAATCTTGTGAGTCCATTTTCTAGGATATCTGGATCTCCATGAAGTGCAGCAAATGGTAGTTTTGGATTTTGTACCATATATACTTTTCCATTAAGAATTTGTTGATTTGTCATATAAAAACTTCCTGCAACAGGAAGACAGCTATATTCATGTCCATATCCCATTTTATGTGCAATAAAAAGTGAGTGTGCTCCTGCATTTACTACTACAAAATCAGCTTCATAAGTTTCATTTGCTGTTTTTATTTTATAAGTATTATCTTCTTTTTGGATATCTTGAACTTGTGAGTTTACAAATAAATCAATAGTTTTACCTTCTTCTTTTTTTGCATTTTCTATGAGACTTACAGACATCTTTTTGTAATCAACTGTTGTCCATTCGCCTTTTGACCCAACTCCGACAATTGTTTCTGGTCGTTCATTTCCATTTCCATCAAATACTAGTTTTGGTTCAATTTTTTTTAGATGTTCTTTATCCCATACTTGAAGATTTGGGAAAAGTTCTTTAAACTCTTCATATCTTTCAAGCATAAACTCCACCTCATTATCTCCAACCCCTAAAGCCATTTTTTGATGTGAAAAGATAACTTCATTTTCTAATTTATGTTGTAAACAGTATTTTTCAACCATTTTGGCTGTTTGTTTTGTAATAGAAGCTTTTGCTAAAGTATAGTTTGTCTCGATATCCCCAAAGTGAATAGTTTGTGAGTTTGCTTTTCCTGAGCTATTTAAAGTAGCGACACCGTCATATTTTTCTAAGACACAAATAGATTTTATATTTGTATATCTAGCTAACTCATAAGCTAAAGCTGCTCCTGAAATTCCTGCACCCACTATTACTACTTCATATTTTTTACTCACAATTACACCTTACATATTTATATAACAATTGTAGCTAAAATTAAATTATGTTAATAGATTAGAAGCTAATTTCTCTAAACCTTTTTTATAAGTTAGGTTAAATTGTTCTTCCATAGAAGAGCTATCTGCAAGATTTATACCTTTGCTAGATATAAAATTTAAGAGGAAAAATTATCTCTTAACTCTTCGGATAAAAAACTCCAAGCTACAAATCTAGTGATTTTTTGCCCTTGTTTCATCTCTATATTTTTTACTTCTACCGAGTTTATTTTTTTTAAAGCTCTATAAATATCTTTTAAGTTCTCTTTTTTTGATACTAAAGTGGTAAACCATAAGCAGTTGTTTTTGTATTTTTCACTTTGGACTATCATCTTCTTTATAAAAGCCAACTCTCCACCTTTGCACCAAAGCTCATTTGCTTGTCCTGCAAAATTTAAAGTTGCATTAGTGGTTTTTTGTTTTGTAAGATTTGATACTTTTCTATTACTTCCCTTTGCCGCATCTTCACTTGACTTATGAAAAGGTGGATTACACATAGTGAAATCAAATTTATCATTAGGTTCTATAATTCCATCAAAAATATAGTTTCTATTTTTTTGGTGTTTGACAGTTATATTATTTTCTAGTTTTTTATTTGATTTGAGTATTTTGTTGAGATTATCAATAGCAACTGGATCACAATCTGATACTGTAAATTTCCAGTCATAAATAGAAATTCCAATAATAGGATAGATACAATTAGCACCTACACCAATATCTAGTCCTTTTATATCTTTTTTATCTCCCAATAAATCAGCGATATAGTGTATATAGTCAGCTCGTCCTGGAATTGGAGGACAAAGATAATCTTCTGGTATTTCCCATTTTTTTATATCATAATGATGTTCTAAAAGTGTTTTGTTTAAAGTTAATACTGCTTTTGGATTGGCAAAATCTATAGATAAATCATCATATTTATTTAAACTAACATACTTTTTAAGTTCAGGATTTGTTTTACAAAGTGCCTCAAAGTCATATCGGCAGTTATGGATGTTTCTAGGGTGAAGTGTTTTTGTTTGCTGTTTATTTATCATATCTCTTTTTGTCTAGCTTACTTTTCTTCTTGGCTAACATATACGGTAGTTGTCTTAGAGTTTTTGTCAAAATTTGGGCTGTCTTTAGCTGTAAAGCTTGCGATTATTTCTCTTGCATTAATATATGAAGTTGAAACGGCAACTATTTCAAACTTGTCTTCATTTGTTAAGATACTTTTCTCAAAACTTACTCGAAATCTTTTTGCTCTATGTTCATCTTTAAATGTATATTTAACAATATTAATAGTTCTTTTTACATCAATAGTTGCTTTTTTACTTAAATCTTCAAATCGTAAGATTCTGTTTCCATGAGAAGTTATCTTCATAGTGATAGCTTTTTCAATATCTTGTGTATCTTCTATAATTATATAAATTCTACCATTTATCAAAACTTCATTTTCATTTAATCTTTTGATCTCTTTTATAGCTGTCTTTTTCCCTTTTGCCATTGTTATTCCTCTTCTTTTTTATCTGGTTGTGTTACAAAAGTTTTTATATATAACTTTTCAACTTTTAATCTAGCCCAATATGTTTTTCGTATAAATTTTAAACTAGATTTTACTGAAGGATCGTAGGTAAAACATCTTATTTTTATAAGGTTTCCTAATTCTTCCCAGCCATAGTGTTTACTTAAGTCTGTTACCATTTTTTCTAGTGTTATACCATGTAAGGGATTATTTGGTTGTGGATGCATCTTCTAAGTCTTCTTCTATAGTTTTTATTGGTGCTTGTTGTACATTTGTTAAAACAAATTTTTTTTTCATCATAATCCTTTGGCGGGATTATATCTAAAAATTATGGAATGACCCCTAAAATATAGACAAAACTTTATATCAGAATTTGGGTTGTAGCATCTTTTTTAATATTTTCTAAAATGTGATATAAAATGTGATGTTAATATTTTATAATAGATGTATAGTTAATATAAAGGTACTTATTATGAAACAAAATATATTCAAAAGTAGTTTGATTATTTTTATTATATTAAATATTACAGGTTGTACTGTAAAAAATGATCTTTTTACAAAAGAGATAAAAAGAAGTGGTATTGATTTAATTGTAATGGAAGAGGGGAGTAAGGTTACTTATTTAAAAGATAGTAATACTCTTGAAAGATTTTGTGCATCAAGAGAGATAGATACAACAGAAACTTTTAATGAAGGTTTAGGTCTTGGTTTATCAACAGGAGGAGTTCAAGAAAATATATCTGGTGGTGAGGGAACTGGTGCAGTTGCATTGGGAGGTAGAAGTCCTGCTGTTCTTATTACAAGAGAGATGATGTTTCGAGCGTGTGAATTGTCATTGAATTTAAATTTAGATAGTGAAAAAACTATTGAAATATATAAAATGTTTTTTGAATATACAAATAAACTTATAAAAAATGAACATGACAAAGGTTCTTCAACAGCAGTTTCCCAAGCTACTAATATAAGTACTTCTGTTAAAAATAGTAGTGATAATACTGATTTAGACAATGAGGCGGATAATAATGAAGAAGACAATAATGAAAATTAAGACTAATTAATAGAGATATACAGTAGAGATAATTCGTAAGTGGTAAAAATATATTAAAAAAAAGGAGAAAATTATGAATACGTTAAAAAAAGGTTTACTAGTTTTAGTAATAATGATGACAAGTTTAAATGTCACATATGCTAATGATGGTTGTGAAAAGATAAAAAAATATACTGTAAAAGCAGTAAATAAAGCAATTGACAAAGGTTGTGGTTATGTTGCCGCTGAATTTGAAGGGGCTTGTGTTTCTGCAACAGTTGCAGAGACAGGTGCTACTAGTACAGTTCCTTGTACAATAGGGTCAGGTGTTTTAGGATTTAATTGTAAATTTTTTGGTAAAAAATATGTAAAAAAGAATGCAGAAAATATTGGAAAAAATATTTGCGATGTGGTGTATCCTGATTCAGCACCATATATTTTTATTGAGAATCATTTAAAAGAGCATAAAGTTGATTTTAAAGTGATTGTAAAAGGTGGAAATGATATTCATATGCATGGAAACAACTGGCTTAGTGGTGGACATACAGGTATATTAGCTAGTAATGAACTAGATGGAAAACATTATACGGTAAAAGCTAGAATAAAAAGAAGTTTAAAAAAAGATATTCATTTAGAGATTCATAAAGTTGTACCAAATCAAGATAGAGTATATGTATACCATAAAAATGGACATTACCATATCGGTAAAAAACAAATTCACCATAAACCTATGATTGCCATAGAAAATCATTTAGATAAACATAAAATAGATTTTCAAGTAGTTATTAACAATAGTACAGATGTTCATCTTCCTGGAAACAATTGGCTTAAAGCTGGTGGGAAAAACATTTTAACTAGTTATAAATTAGCTGGAAATAGTTATACGGTTAAAGCACGAGTTAAAAAAGATGGTAAAGATATTCATTTAGTAGAACATCATGTTCATCCAGGCAAAGAGGGTGTTTATGTGTATTATAAAAATGGTAAATACAAAATAGCTAAAAAAGATATAAGTTATAGTTCAAAATAGAGGGTTTTATTCCTCTATTGATTTATTTTGGTTATTTTTAAAAAGGCCAATACCAATATTTTTTTCTATTCTAAAGTCTAAACCTTTGAGTTTGTTTTTTATTCTGTAGATAAAAGTTCGGCGGGTATTTTCTGATACAAAATCTTTATACCAAACTGTTTTATCTATTATATTATAAGATATAATTGCGTTTAAATTTGTAGTAAATAAAGCGATAAAAAGATGTTCTTTTTTGGTAAGGTTTATTATCTTGTTTTCATACTGTAGTTCTTTTGTTATTTTATTGTAGGTATATTTATTGATAGTTATGGCATTGTTTTTAGATAAAGAAAGATCATACTTTATGATAGCTATTTTTATCAAAGCCTCTAGTTCATCTTGTCTATAAGGCTTTAGTAAATATCCTATAAAATCAACATTACTAGCTCGTAACAATGTTTCTTCATCTTTATAAGCTGTGATAAATATAATAGGAACACCATAAAGAGTTTGCAATATTTGAGAAGTTTCTATACCATCAATTTCCCCTTTTATTTTTATATCAGAAAACACTAAATCAATCTTTGATTTTTTCGCAATATCAAGTGCTGTTTGAGCATCTTTAGCAACTTGAATATTTTTAAAACCTAATTGTTTGAGAGTTTTTGTAATGTGCATATAAATAATAATTTCATCTTCAATAATCAATACATTTAAATTTTCCATAATCTACTCCTTTCAAAAATTATATTTATTATTTTATTTAAACTATGCTATATTTCTTCTATGAGTTTAAAAATTATTACTATATATTTACTTTTTCTTTCATCTTTGTACTCTACAATGATTGAATTCAATGAAAATGAAGTAAAAAAATCAATTTTAGAAAAAAGTTTTTTTTATATTGATACTAACTCAACATTATCATTTGGTGAAATACAGACAAAAAAATTTCAAAAAGTTGATACAAACCACATTCATTTAGGTATGACAAATGCAACAATATGGATTAAGTTTTCACTGAAAAATAGTTCTCAAAAACCACTCCAAAGATACATTACAGTAACAAATCCTTTACATGATACGATAGAACTTTATACTAAACAACAAGATGGTGGTTATTATAAACAAACTCAAGGGATGTGTCATATAGAGGAATATGAAAAAAATAATTTATTATATCCATCGTTTAAAATAGATTTCAATGCAGGTGAAATAAAAGAATTTTATTTAAAAGCACACTCTTTAAGTAGTGCAAATTATTTTAAACTTTTACTAAAAGATCAAATACAGTTGTATAAAGATGAGTTTTCATATCAGCTTATAGAAGCACTTTTTTTTGGTGCAATGATAGCTTTAATTTTATACAATATTTTTATATTTATTTTTACTAGAGAAGTTGCTTATTTATATTACATTTTACTTATAACTGTAGCAACAATTAATTATTGCTCCTACTCTGCCATGATCTCTTATTTTACACAAAATCAAATGTTATTAGATATTGATGCATCTCTAGGACTTTATTATCTTTCAATCGCGAATATTTTTGCACTCTTATTTATTGATAAGATTTTGAATATAGATCGTTTTAAATATTTACACAAAATTAATCTTACACTCATAGTTGGATCTGTTTTATTGATGATTGTAAGTATAAAAATAGATAGTTTATTTGAAGTTTCTATGTTATATCTACTATTATGTATGTTGTATATTTTTTGTTTAATAGTTTTTGCTTTATATAAAAAAACTGCTTTAGCTAAATATATTTTAACAGGTTGGACAATAAGTATTATTGGAATATTTTCATTGGCATTGAATCAATATGCAATACCTAATCCGATTGAGTATTTTCCTTATTTTTATGAACTAACTAGCTTTTTAGAAGCGGTACTTTTTTCTATAGCATTATCAGCAAAACTCAATAAAGCTAAAGAGGTAGAAAATTCTCTTAAGACCAATCAATTAATAACAAAAGAGTTACATCATCGTGTAAAAAATAATATGCAGTTTATTATTTTATTGTACCGTTTAAAGTTATCAAGTATTAAAAATGAAGAATTAGATAAAAAGTTACAAGAGATGGAGTGTTCTATACAGGCTATTAGTAAAACACATGAAATTTTGTATCAACACAATAAGTTAAATATATTAGATACACAAGAATATTTTAGAAATCTTCTTGAAGAGATTAAAAATGGTTACGATGCTTCAAGGATAAAAATATATTTAGTTGTAAATACTACACTTCCATCAAATCAATTAATGTTTTGTGGGATTATATTAAATGAATTTTTAACAAATATATTTAAATATGCTTTTAGAGACAATATAGGAACAATTAAAATATCACTTACCAAACAAGAAAATCAAAATGAATTTATTGTAGAAGATGATGGTGTAGGATTTGATTATGAAAAAATACCTAAAGAGTCCTTTGGATTATCATTTATTGAAAATATTGTAAAAGATGAATTACAAGGTAGTTTTAATATTGAAGCAAACAATGGAACAAAAGTAAAAATTATTTTTAATTAAATTTGTATTTAAGTGTAACTTATAGGGATATAATAACTTACAATAAACTTTTCATCGTCTTCCAAAAAGTGATTTTTTTTATATATAGCATAAGGTGGGTTTGTTGTTGTTTCATAGCCACTATTTATAAGCCAACTGAAATAAACCCAATTCATAAATTTTAATATATCTCCATATTGACCTTCAAAATCAAATTTTGCATATACTCCACTGGGGATGACAAGTGTTGGTAGTGTTGCTTTTTTTATCTCTTTATCTACAATGATACAAGCAATATATTGACATTGATTTAGTGGAGTTATGGTTGGATTATCATGGTGAAGACCAAGTTGTTTATACTCTTTTATATCATTACATAAAAGCCATGTTTGCAGTTTTTGCCATGTGAGTTTAATAGAAGTATTGTATCCTTTGTGTCTTATGTAGTATGCCCTCATTGTGGGCATCTTTATAATTTTTGGTATTAAGTTTGAGAAATCTGTTGTAGCACTTGAAGCAGTAGGAGAGGTGGTCAAAATATCATTTGTGAAGTTTTTATATTCTCCTTTTCTCCACTGTTTTGGTGTGATATTGAATTTTTGTTTAAAAACTCTTATAAAAGCACCTTGTGAACTATATCCGCACATCTTTGCAATATCCGTAATTGTTGAATTTTTATTTGTTAGAAGTAGATTTGATGCTTTTTGTAGTCGTATAGACTTTATAGTTTCGTAGATATTTTGTCCAAACTCTTCTTTAAATAGTCTTTGCATATGAAATCTACTAGTATCCAAATCAACACTTAGTTCATCTATATTTATATCTGTATCTATATGTCTGTAGATGTAATACATAATATCATTAGCAATTTTTTTGTGTTTTTGAATTGTATCTTTTTTCATAATTTTTATTATAACGAAAAAAATTTATATTTTGAGCAAAAATAGTTACTTTTATTAGCAATAATAGTGAAGAATAAGTTTTTTAATTGTTCTATAATTAAAAAAATTAAAAAAAGGTTTATGACGATGGAACAAAATGGAATCAAGCCTGCTGAAAAACGGTCATTTATAAGACAAATATTAGAATCTATAGATAATGAAACAATTTCATTTGCAGGGGGACTACCTGATGAGAGTTTATTTCCTATTGAAGATTTGGGAAAAGCTAGCCAAAAAGTATTTAAAAATAAGAAAAACTTCCAATACACTATAAGTAATGGTATAACACCATTAAGAGAAAAAATAGCGAAGTTTTACAATGATGAGGGATTTGAAACAAAGCCATCAAATATACTTATAACTACAGGGAGTCAACAAGCACTTTTTATCATAGCAAAATATTTTCAAAACAAAGAGATACTTATAGAAAAACCATCTTATTTGGGAGCAGTTAATATTTTTAGGATGAATAATCTCTCTATGACACCTATTACTTTAGATTATGATGGGATAAATATAGAGGATTTTAATGTAGCATATCCTTCTATGAAATTAGCATATCTTATTCCCGACTTTCAAAACCCAAAAGGTTCTTTATACTCTCAAACTAAAAGAGATGAGATAATAAAAACTGTATTAAAACATAAGGGATATATTATAGAAGACTCACCTTATAGTGAACTTTATTTTGAAAAAAAAGCAAAAACTATAAGTGCTGATTTACCAAATAATAGTTTTCATCTAGGATCATTTTCAAAAACACTATCACCTAGTCTTAGAATAGGGTGGGTTAGAGCAAATGAAGAGATTATCTCAGCACTTATACAGATAAAAGAGACAATAGATTTACATAGCTGTGGTATCTCTCAATATATTTTGGATGAGTACCTAAAAGATGAAACTAGATATAAAAAGCATTTAGAACTTTTAAGATATGAGTATAAAAATAAGATGGAAGATTTTGTTACAACATTAAAAGAAGAGTTACCTCAATTTGTATTTGAAAAACCAAAAGGGGGAATGTTTGTATATGGAAAACTTCAAGGAGTTGATACAAAAGCATTGGTATATGAAGCTTTAAAGAAAAAAGTTGTGTATGTTCCAGGAGCCGAATTTTATCTAGGTGATGAGGTATGTGATGAGATACGATTTAATTATACCCATTCAACGAAAGATGAGGTAAAAGTTGGTCTTCAAAGGCTGAAAAATATTTTATAAGGGAAAAAGTATGCAAAATATTAAAAATATAGTATTTGTGACTTTGGGTTCATTTTTTATAGCATACTCTGCCGTTGCTTTTTTAAATCCAAATAGTGTTATCACTGGTGGTGGAGTGGGATTAGCACAACTTTTTTATGCACTTTTTCCAAGTATCACTTTAGGAGCGTGGATAGCAATTGTCAGTATCCCTCTCATAGTTTTGGGGATGAAGTTTTTTGGAAAAAGTTTTGTTGTGAAAACTTTTCTATCTATTGGGCTTATCTCCTTTTTTACAGATTTATTAAAAGAGGTAATACAAGTAACTCCTGTGACAGATGAAACTATACTAGCTTCTATATTTGGTGGATTTCTTATAGGGCTTGGTGTTGGTTTAGTGATGCTTGGGCGATCTTCAACAGGAGGTACAACTATTTTAGCAGAAGTGATAGCTTTAAAAACATCATATAAAACATCAGAAATTATTTTAGTAATTGATGCTGTTATTATGTTTGCATCTATTTTTGTATATGGTGATATTGAAAAAGCTTTATTTAGTGTTATTGGTGTTTATGTAACTTCTAGAGTAGTTGACTTATTGCTTTCTGGAAAACCAGCTCAAAAAGCTGTAAGTATAGTAGCTAATAATGTAGAAGTTTTATCACAACAGATTTTAAGCCAACTAGGTGAACATGGAACAATTCTTCAAGGTGTAAATCTCAATCAAAAAGATTCAATAACTTTAATATTGGTAATTGTGGATATATCAAAACTACAGCTTTTAAGAGAAATTATCAAAGAATATGATCCTGAGTCTTTTCTTGTGATACAAGAAGCTTCAGAACTCTATGGAAGAGATTATTAAGATAGAATCTCTTCAACTGAAAGTTTAGATAAAACCCTATTGTCAAAACTTTCAAAACTTTCAAATTCTAGTTTTTCATTTTTGTATTTTATCATTAAATCTTTTACTATATATTTTGCTTTTGTCAAAGGAATTGCCTTTGCCAAAACTCTTGCTTCTTTGGCTTCTAGTGTAGCTTTCCCACCTAAAAATATATGTACACCATAACATGAATTTCCATTTTCATCTTTTGCTTTACACCCCTCAAACCCTATATCTGCAACACCATGGATACCACATCCTTTTACACACCCTGACCAATACATTCTCACCTTTGCATTCTTGATAGGAACTTCATGGGCTAAAAAGTTTGCCATCTCTATTGCATCTGGTTTACTTGGAATTACTCCAAAAGCACAAGTTGCAGTTCCTGCACATGCTATTTGATGGTTGAAATAGATATTATTATATTGTTTATACTCCTGAAATAGTTCACTGTTTTGTACTATATTTGTATGTTCATTATCAGTTATGATATATAAACTTTGCTCAACTGAAAATCGTATTTTACCCTCAACCACAGAACTTAAATGACCAAGTTTAGTTAAATATGAACCCTTAAAAATACCACTTGGGATACTAAAATGGATGGCATTTGTATTTGTATCTAAACTAAATACACCACTTTCATCTAAGATATATTCATCCATAGCTAGTATTTTTCCACAAGTTTGATACTCTATTTTAGTTGTCCCTTTTATAGCTTTTACAAATTTATCCATACCTACAGCTTCTAGTAAAAAATGCAGTCTATTTTTATTTCGATTATCTCTAAAGCCATATTTTTTAAATAGTTCAACTACAGCTTTAAAAGTTGGTACAACTTCCTCTTTTTTGATAAAAAGTCCAGAATCACTTGCCTGAACACCAACTTTTCCACCAAGATAAAGGTTAAATCCTATCTCATCATTTTTTGAAGCTATAATAAAACAACAATCATGTCCATAGATATTACAATCATTTGTAGTAGTTCCTAAGATTGCAGTATTAAATTTTCGTGGAAGTGTAGCTATCCACTCCTCTTTTTTGAAAAATATCTCTTGAAGCTTATCAATGATTGGTTTACATTCTATAATATTTTTATTTCCAAGTCCATCAAAACTACTTGTAACTATGTTCCTGAAGTTATCAACACCTGTTTGAAAAGTACTTATACCAACACAATCAAGCTCTTGTAATACTGTGTTTAAGTCTTCTAACTTCAAAAATCTAAATTCAAGTTGTTGTCTCGTAGTAATATCAATATAATCTTCCCCATATTTTAAAGATATTTCACCTATTTTTATAGCTTGTTCTGGTGTAATTTGACCCGCTGGAATACGAATACGAAGCATGAATTTACCATCTTTCTTTTTAAAAAGTCCAAAACATTTTAAAAAATAGCTACTATCTTCGTCAGTTAAATTTTCTAGTCCACCAGCACAGAGTTCATCTAGTTTTTTATAAACACTCAAAGGTGTTTTTAGTTGTTTAATATTTTCTATTTTATTTATTTTTTTACTTCTAGATTGAAGAGCCTCTTCTAGTGCTTTCATTTTATTTCCTTATTAAAAATTGAATTAAATTTTACTACATCACCAAAAACCAAGATAGCAGGTCGTTCCACATTTTGTGAATCAGTTACAAGATTTTTTAAAGTTGTTGTTACTACTTTTTGATTTTCTCTACTTGCATTTGAAACAATTGCACAGAGTTTATTTTGTGCTATGCCTAATTTTAAAGACTCTTCAACTATCTCTTTTGCACGACTAAGTCCCATTAAAACTATCACGGTATGATTCTCTTTTCCTAGAAGTTCAACCCAATCAAGATTTACACTATTACCTTTTAGATGTGCAGAAACTACTGTAAATCCAGCTGCATAACCACGTGCTGTAATAGGAATTCCAGCAGTTGAACAGCCACTAATACTTGAACTAATCCCTGGAATTACTTCTGTTGGAATTTTTTCATTGATTAAGTCTTGTAACTCTTCAGCACCTCTACCAAATACAAAAGGATCACCACTTTTAAGGCGTGCCACACTTAATCCTTGTTTTGCATACTTAATGATAAGTGCATTTATCTCTTCTTGCGACTTACTATGAAAATCTTTTTTCTTTCCTACAAATACTTTTTGTGTAGATTTTGGAACTATATTCATAATCTCATCACTAATAAGATAATCATACAAAACTACATCGACACTCTTTATGATATTGTAAGCTTTGATTGTTAGAAGTTCTATATCTCCTAAACCACACCCTACTAAATATACTTGTGTTTTCAAAGCATTGAGTTCATTTTGTGTTTTAGTAACATCTATGATTCCATCATCTCTTTTTTTTTGTTTTTTCTTTAAATATGACGTAATATTTTTAGGTATTAGTTTTGCACACTCATCTCTAAAAAACTTTGCAGCAGTTGGTGATGCACCATTAGATGATACGGCTATTTGTAAAGGTTGATTTGGTGTTAATGCCATAAAATAAAAATCACAAATATCTGGTACATCAACTACATTGAGTAAGATATTATGAGTTGTTTTATATTTTAATAGCTTCTTAGCGACTTTAGAATTTCCAGTTGCATCTATAATAATATAGAACTCTTTTATATTTTTTAGTTTAAATTTTTTGTTGATGATATTATTTGTTGTTTTTAAAATCTCATTTTTCAACTTATCACTAATAATAGTAAATTCTATATTATTTTCTTTTAACACAGTAGCTTTTTGTAAAGCTACATTTCCCCCACCAATGAGTAAAATTTTTTGTTTTTTTAAAAGTATTGGTAATGTTTTATTTTTCACAACTTATCCCTTAAGTGATATTGAACTATAATAGTTTTAATTGAAGTTCATATATTTTGTAAGAGTATTTTATCATTAATTTAATGTAAAATTAATATTATATTGTATATAAAATATACAATAATTCTGTATATATTTCAAATATAGCTGATATACTTATATTATTAAATCATATTTAATGATAATTTAAGATTAGGAATGAAAAATGGCAGGATTTAAAGATTTAAAAGGACAAGGACACGCACCGACGTTGTTTATGGCTTTTTTGTATTTCGATATGAGTTTTATGGTGTGGACTATGTTAGGTCCATTAAGTACAGAGATTACAGAAGCTTTAGCCTTAGCAGGTCATCTTATGACTGCTGGAGAAAAAGCGACACTTTTATCGCTTCCTATATTAGCTGGGGCGATTTTACGAATAGTGTTAGGATTTGGTGTAGATAAGTTTGGTGCTAAAAAAACAGCACTTGTTTCTCAAAGTATTGTAATTACAGCACTTTTAACTGCATACTTTCAAGGGAACAGTATCACATATAACCAACTTTTAATAGTTGCACTTGGTCTTGGATTTGCAGGGGCTAGTTTTGCAGTTGCGTTGCCACAAGCAGGACAATGGTATCCACCAAAACTTCAAGGTGTAGTTTTAGGAATTGCAGGAGCTGGAAATATTGGTGTTGTTATTGATTTCTTATTTGCACCGAAAATTGCAGAGCTTTGGGGATGGGAATCTGTATTTGGTGTAGGTGCTTTTATGGCAATTATTGTACTGATTGCATACTTTTTTCTTGCACAAGATGCACCAGAATCTGTATATAAAGCAAATCCAAAAAAGTTAAAAGATTATGTAAAACTTTTAAAAGATAAAGATACTTGGTGGTTCAATCTATTTTATGCAGTTAGTTTTGGTGGGTTTGTAGGATTTGCAGGATATATGAAAGTATATTTGATGAATACTTATAGCGTAGATATGGCAAGCTTTGGAATTGATTTTTTAGATGAATCAAATGTAAAAGTAGTTGCTGGATATTTTGGAGCACTATGTATCTTTGCAGGAGCTGTTTTAAGACCTGTTGGTGGTGCAGTTGCAGATAAACTTGGTGGAGTACAATCTTTATACTTTTTCTATGGAACTGTTTCAATATTAGCAATAGTAAATGCTACTGTTACACTTCCATTTGGTGTAGCTATATTTGTGTTGTTTTTAATTATGGCAAATCTTGGTATGGCAAATGGTGCAGTTTTTCAACTAGTACCTCAAAGATTTGGAAAAGATATAGGTATTATGACAGGTATCATTGGATGTGCTGGTGGACTTGGTGGAACAGCGTTGATCAAAACTCTTGGTTGGTCAAAGGGTGCTTTTGATGGTTATACTGCTGGATTTATTATCTTTGCAGGTGTTGTACTTATTGCAATTGCAGGGATTAGTTTAGTGAAAACTAGATGGAGAACCACATGGGGTATTTCAGCAGGTGGAAAAATATAGTAGGATAAGATGAAAAATACAAATATGAAAACTTCTGGTTTTACACTTGCAAAAGCCAAAGAATTAGTTGGTGATGATTTTTATGATGTAAAAACTATAGATAACCTTACTATTGGTATAGTATGTGATGGTGTAGGAAGTGCACAAGAGGGTAGTGAGGCTGCAAAAAGAGTTGTAACTCATCTTATGACAAACTTTAAAAATAGGCCACAAACATGGTCTATAGAAAAATCAATTAAAAAATTTATATCATCTATTAATGTGATACTTTATCAAGAATCTATGGTGAATTATGAACGTCCTGAACTTGTAACAACTTTGACTATTGTTGTAATAGAAGGAGATAGACTTTATGGAGCAAATGTAGGGGATAGTAGAGTGTATCTTTTAAGAGAAGAGAAACTTACGCAATTATCCCTTGATCACGCTATGGAAGAGGCTGGGTATGAAAATGTACTTACTCAAGCAATAGGGATAGAGAAAGATGTTGATCCTTATTATTTTGAGAATATGATTCAAAAAGATGATAAAATACTTCTTTGTAGTGATGGTTTGTATAATATTATAAGTGAAGATAAACTCCAAACTGCTATCTCACTTGGGGCAAATGCAATAGTCAAAAAAGCAAGTAAACTAGTGGAAGATTATCTTCCAGATGATACAACAGCTGTAGTGATACAAATACAAGAAGTAAGTCCTCTTGAGGAGTTAAAAAAACAAAATCTTAACATTCCTACAAGTTTAAAAGTTGGAGATGAGATAGATGATTATACCCTAGAAAAGTCACTTATCCAAAACAATAGAACTTGGCTTTGTAACAAAAATAAAAAACAGTATGTTCTGAAGTTTGCTCCAGTTGAAGCTCTTGAAGATAAAACTATTTTAGACCTTTTTGTACAAGAAGCTTGGAATGCCAAAAGATTAAAAGCAGGATTTTTCCCAAAAGCAGTAATCCCTAAAAAAAGAAGTGCTAGATACTATGTGATGGAAGCTTTAGATGGAGTTGATTTAAAAACTTATCTTAAAAAAAGAGTTTTAAGTGTAGATGAGTCTATAAATCTAGCCAAAACACTTTTAAAAATGGGGCAATATCTTATAAAGTTTGATTTGGTTCATGGGGATATTAAACCTGAGAATATCATGCAAATAAATAGAAATGATAAAAAGTTCTTCAAGATTATAGATTTTGGAAGTATCACTGAAGTTTATAGTATCTCTTCAAAAGCAGGAACTCCTTCTTATCTCTCACCTCAAAGATTTCAAGGAGATGCTATAAGTGAAACAAGTGAGATATTTTCTATAGGTGTGACACTTCATCAATCATTGACAAATAAATTTCCATATGGAGAAATAGAGCCTTTTCAAAACCCAACATTTAAACAAGCTAAATCTTTAAAAGGCTTAAACAACAAAATTCCACATTGGCTAGATAGTGTGATATTGCGAAGTATCGCCATAGAGGAACAAAACAGATATAAAAATTATTCAAATATGATGTATGAGTTAGAAAATACCCAAAAAGTAAAACCATATTTCAATAAAAATGCCCCACTATTAGAGAAAAATCCACTTATGGTATATAAAGTTGGATTTTATTTGATGTTGATTTTAAATATTGTTATATATTTGAGTTTTTCTAACTAAAGATATAGCAATTAAGCTATATCTATTTTTTGAGTGTATTTTGTGCTGCTTTTACAATTGGGTAAGTTGTAGGAGCAGCTGTTAGAAGTGGTTGGGTTGCTACTTGTAGTGAGATAATATTGTGTACTGTTAATTGTGCTTCAATAGCAAGTCCAATGATATTGATAATTTCCCCAGCTTCTTTATCTCCTATTACTTGACCACCTATTATTTGACCACTATTTTTCATAGTTATTAGTTTTACTGACTGTTTCGATGCATCTGGTATAGTTCCTGGATGTCTATTCATACCCTCAAAAAAACCTGCACTATATTCGATATTTTCTTGTTTCGCTCTAGCTTCAGTTACACCAGCACTTGCAAATGCACGATCTCCTACCATGGTTGAAAATATTGCAATAGTTCCATTGAAACCTTTGAGATTTTTGATACTATATAGATTACTTCCAGCTACTCTGGCTTCCGCTGCTGAAGTTGAAGCTAACATAACTTTTGACGGGTCTCGTGTGATAAAATCTCTTCTGCCACTACAATCACCAATGGCAAGAATATCTTTGTTTTTTGTTCTCATATACTCATCTACCCAAATACCACCATATCGAGCTAGTTTTAGCCCAGCATTTTTAGCTAGTTGTGTATTTGGTTGGTATCCTGTTGCTAGTATAATTACATCTGCTTCAAGGATAGTTCCATCACAAAGTTCTACACTTTTTGCTATATTATTTTCTTTGATTACTCTGCTTGCATGTTGTCCAAGGGCAAGTTTTACCCCCATATCTTTCATAATCTCTTCTGCATTTATTGCCATATCTTCATCAAAAGAACCAGCCAATACATGACCTCCTCCGATTATGGCGACATCTTTGCCTACGGTTGAGAGTTCACAAGCAAGTTCAACTCCAATAAATCCAGTACCAATTACTATAATTTTCTTTTTATCTTTTAGATACTCTTGTAATCGTTTCACTTCATCATAACTTTTTTCCATCACAAAAACATTATCAAGCGGAATACTATCTATAAAATTTTTGTGAACAAAAGGGATTGAACCTGTTGCAAAAATAAGTTTATCAAAAGAGATTGTATGTTGTGTCGCAGTTACAGTTTTAGCCTCTATATCTATACTTGTAACAGTATCAACTATTTTTGAAATATTTGCCACATCTCCACCACACGACATAGCATTTTTTTCAACATCACCTAAAATTTTCCCAAAAACATAAGGTATCCCACAAGGTACTTGTGCTTTTTCAAACTCTTTTATTACTGTAATTTGTTTATTAGGATAGTTTTCACTAGCTGTTGAGGCAGCAACTAGACCAGCTGGACCAGCTCCTATTATAAGTATATCAGTTGTTATATTTGTCATGTTACTCCTTAAAATATTTTATTATTTGTATTATATAATAATAAAATATAGTTATGGTTTAATAACTTTTAAATCTTTTATATTGTTAATATTCTTTCTTTATATCGCTAGTTCTTATTGTCGTTGCTTATTATTTTTTTATACATAATTTAATCTAAATATAATTTTTAAATAATAAAATATTTTTTATTTCTATAGTTGCATTATCTCTTCTTTTATTAAAAATACTTATTTCATTCTATGTTATAAAGAAAATAAAAGATCCGACACCAAGATTTTATGCACATAAAGTAATTAACTTTATCTCATAGTTTCTTTTTATCCATTCTATTTAGTAGCAGGATAGCTTCTATTGCTTCCATTGGAGTTCTATCAATCATAGCAGGTATAGCACTCCAAGCCCCTGCAAGTAATTTTTTTGTATGAATTATACTTCTATTTTCCCCAATTTACAGAGTTGGAGACAGAGTAAAAATAGATGGTGCAACTGGAGATGTTATAGAAGTTGGATACTTTTACACAACTTTATGGGAGTTTGGAGGTGATTACTTAAGTAATGACTTGCCAAGCGGAAGAATAATAACTCTCCTTAATTCAAAAATATTTAGCAATAACATATACAACTATTCCTGAACACTCTTTCTCTATATTTGGAGTGAAATTTATTTTTATGTGGCTTATGATTCAGATTTTGCGTTTATTGAAACTACATGTAAGACAGTAGCTATAAGTTATATTGGTACAACAATGGAAGAAAATATCAAAAGATATAGAGAGATATTGTCTACAACCCCAGTTGATGATTTAGAAGTAAGAGATGAACCTCGTATTTTTTTCATATCGGACAATACAACTTGGATAAAAGTAATAGTTCGTTTTTGGTTGACCCTAAAGACCTTTCATAAACAAAAAAATATACTTTTAGAAACTATAAAAACTCTAAGACTATCGCTAGAGAAAGTCAGGTTTTCTATTGGTGATGCGAGATAGAATTTATAAAAACAAAGATACAAAGTATCAAAAGTGAAATGATTGATTTTACATTTGATACTTCGTATCTTTGTAAACAAAAGCTAATTTATCGTTTATGAACATTATATTTTAAATATTTTCAATCTTCACAGCACTATGATTATAGTCAGGTTCTAAAGAATCTTTATCAAGTAAATCATTTGTAAGATAGTTTACATCCCTATTACTTATAGGGATAAAAAGTGTTTTTTCTCTGATAGTATCTGTGATAAGTGCTTTTGTGATAAGTTCCCCTCTTATCGAGAGTACTTTTATTTCATCTCCATCTTTTATATTTAACTCATTTGCATCATTTTGATTTATCTCACAAAAGTTAAGCTCTTTAAACTTTAGAAGTGTTGTAGGGAGATTTGTTTTTGTTCCTGAATGCCATTGGTCTCTTGTACGACCTGTTAAGAGAATAAAAGGATATTTTAGTGAAGTTTTTTCACTTAAAAGTTTGTTTTCTACATAGTGTAGATTTCCTTTCTTATTAGGAGTTAGAAACTCTTTGATTCTCTCTCCCCAAATAAATGGTTCATCTGATAAGTTATCGTAAGAAGCTTCATAGATATTCATATAAGAGTTGAGTTTTGTCATCTCTTGAAACTCTTCAAATATCTCCTTTGGATTGTTATAATTAAAGTGTCTTTTAAACCCGAGTTTTTGAGCAATGAGCTGAAATATTTCCCAATCTGGTTTACAATCTATAGATATACGAGTGAGTTTTTCTTGTTTTGTAATAGTTCTATCAAGATTTGTTTGTGTTCCCTCTTTCTCTCCCCAAGGAGCTGCTGGAAGTCTTATATGTGCATAGGGTGATGTTTCACTATTTTCATAGGCATTTATCTCAACTATAAAAGGGATTTTTTTGATAAGTTCTTCACTTTTATTTCTATTTGGTAGATGATAAATAGGGTCTGTGTGGCATACTATAAGAATATCTAGGTTGGCTTTTAACATTTCTGTAGCTGTAAGTCCTACTTTATTGTCAATTTTATCTGTTTCCCAAAACTCACTCACTTTTTTTATACTCTCTTTGTCAAATCCTAAATGAACAGCCAACATAGTAGATAATCCACCAACTTCTCTCCCACCCATGGCATTTGGCTGTCCTGTTAAACTCAAAGGTCCATTTCCAGATTTAAATATCTTTCCAGTAAGAAGATGTGTATTGATTAGACTTAAGTTTTTATCCACCCCTTGACTTGATTGATTAAGACCCATAGTCCAAGCTGTGATGATATTATGACTTGTTTTATAAAGAGTCCAAAATTCCTCAAACTGTTCAGATGACAAACCTGTTCTTTTTAACATCTTTGTTACAGGAGCTCTTTTGAATTTATTTTTAAGAAGTTCAAAATTATTGATATGGTTTTCTACAAACTCTTTATTGTAGAGTTCTTCATCAATCAATCTTTTACTTATAAGATTAAAAAAATCTATATCACTTCCTACTCGTAAAGGTATGTATATATCAGCAATTTTGGCTGTTTCTGTAAATCTAGGGTCAATAACTATCACTTTTAAACCTTGTTTTTTTGCTTTTTTGATTTGGTTGTGAAATACTACATGAGCTTCTGCTGTATTCGCCCCTGCTAGTATAAGTAGATCACTTTTGAAAATATCATTCATTCGTACAGGTACAAAGTCTGCCCCAATAGATTTTTTGTACGCCACAACAGCACTAGCCATACAAGTTCTACTATTTGTATCTACATTATTTGTCCCTATAAAACCTTTACAAAGTTTATTTGCTATGTAGTAGTCTTCTGTTAAAAGTTGTCCTGAGAGATAAAAACCTATTTTATCTTTTGGTGTATTTTTTATTTTATCTGCAATGACACTTATAGTGTCTTCCCAAGTTGATATTTTATATTTATTATTTATATCTTCTCTTATATGAGGTCGTAAAAGTCGTGAAGGTGTTTGAATACTTATAAGTTCAGAGATACCTTTACTACAAAGTTTCCCTTCATTTATGGGATAAGCAATATCTCCTAGTAGTTTATTTTCATCATATTCTAAACCACAACCAACACCACAATATCCACAAACAGATTTAATCATTTCTTTTCCCTTTATATTTTAAAAAATATAAAATGATTATAACATAATAATTAATGAAATATTAAGAATGTAGTATATAAAAAATATACAATTTAGCTAAGTATATAAATATATTTACACTACTGTGTTCTAAATATGTATATTATAATGCAAAATTAAGTATAAGTATTGAAATGATTTTTAAAGTATATTGAACTCTATGAAAGTTTTAACTCTTTGAGTATCACTGTTAAGTCATTGTTTAAACTATTGATTTTTGCAATTATATCACTTCTTTGTTGTTCATTTAGTTTAAATCTAGTATCAATAAATTCATATATCTTGAAAGTGTCTGTAAATACTTCACTCATTAAATCTTGTTTAATTTTATTTTCTATTTTTCCCATAGAGTTGTATCCTATATAATTATATAGAAATACTTATGCAAGATGTATACCTTAAGTATAGAATTATAATAGTCTCTTTTGTAATTCTGTTATTATTGTTTTTGTAGCTTTATAACCCGCTTCAATTGATTGTTCTTTTGAATCAAAATTACTAAAACTTTTTGGTTCAAAATCAGGTCTTATGATAAAGTCTGCTTCACTTTGTTCTTCTTTACTTATCTCACAACTTTGTAGTCGAAGTGTTGCCATAGCAATATTGAGCATCTCTTCTTTTGGTTTGTTTTTCTTACCACAATAAATATCAACTCCTACAACAATATCAGCACCCATTGCTTTTGCAAATCTTATTGGGATTAAAGATAAGATTCCACCATCAATATAAATATTTCCATTTGAATTAATAGGTACAAAAGCTACAGGAACAGTTGAAGATGTTTGAACTGCTTTTCCCATATCTCCACTTGTTATAAGAAGTGGTTTTTCTTGTGTTAAATCAGTAACAGTAATACCAAGTTTAATAGGTGTATTTTCTATAGAGATATAATTTGTATTTTTTTTTATCCATTTTGATAATTTTTTCCCACCTATTAATCCACCATTTGAAAAGATATTTATATCTGCTAAATCTTGTTCTGTTAGAGAGGTAACAATCTTTTCTATTTGCTGATATTTCATTCCTGTTGCATATAAAGAAGCTGCAATTGAACCCGCTGAACTACCTGTTACAATATCAGCCTTGATTCCAGCTTCCTCTAAAGCTTTTATAACGCCTAAGTGCATAAAACCTCTCACACCTCCACCACCAAAGGCAATGCCTAATGTTTTATGTTTTGATAGTATTGATTTATTAATATTTTCTAATGGTATTGCTTCAAGGTTATCGTATTGATTTTTTGAGGCATAATTATTAAGGATAAAGAGTATAACTATAGTTATAGTTAGAAATAGGAGGAGCTTTTTCATGCTTCTTTAAGCCTTTTTAAGTATTTTACTTGATATTTTATCATAAGATTTAATATCAAGCAAGAGTTCTTTTGTAACCATACTGTAGCTTACAATTTATGAGACTGATCCTCTTCTAAAATAGCAACTTTTGTCCCAATTGCAGTACTAATAGTATAAAAGATATTAACAAAACCAATAATTTTATTATTTTTAATTAGAACAAAAATTTCACCTATGTTTTTATTTCTTATGATTTCTTTTAGAGCTTTTTTATGTAGTTTTTTATTGAAACTGAATTCAATCTCTTGAGTAAATAGATGATATAACAATTTTGTAATATGGTCTATATCTTCTTGTTCTGCTTTTCGTATGGTCATAAATTATTTTAAGAGTTTGAAAATTCTAGGAGTAACAGCTAAATCAATAGCTTTAAAGTCATCAAGGTTTTTTAACTCTTTATTTGCACCAGCCTTAAGAAGAAGTTTTACCATATCTTCTTTTCCTGCACTTGCACTATACATCAATGCAGTTACTCCATTGTCATTCATTTTTATCGTAGTTATTTTCTTTTAGCCATTGTAGTGTTGTGGTACTAAACATTTTGTTCCTTTAGTATTAGGTATTTTTTAGATGGTGCACAAGATCACTATCCATACTAATAAGATGTAAATCAAACCAACTAGGTACTTTTTCTTTGTAGTATGCTTTTAGCATATTGATACCAAATTTATTTTGAGATAAATTGATAAAATAATTCATCTCTGCAAGTACTTTTTGATGTTCCTCTTTATGTTCTTTTGAAGTTTTATATCCAGATTCATCCATAAGCTTTTCTTCCGTTGCAAAGTGTATTATTGAATGCTCATAGAGTTTTATTAGATGTGTTCTATAACTATTGTCATCATTGCTATCAACACCATTATAAATATCTAAAAATTCTCTATGTAGAGTATCTATATCATTATTGTTTAATAGATGTTTTTCATCTTCAAAATTTTTCATAAATATTTATATGCCCATCCAGTTTTCATGTGTATGTCCTTTTTCTTAAATTTAATAGCTTCATCTAAAGCAGTATCAAGATTTTTTAAAACAACTTTTTTATTATCTATTTCTATTTCTAAACTATTGCCTTTATCTGTTTTATTAATAGTATCTATGCAATATATGTACCAATGGAATAGATTTTGTATATATTAAAAACATAAATGAGTATATTGGCAAACAAATCCGCAGTTACCATATACTAAAACTAAACTTCCAATATACTCATTTTGTAAAACATTAGATAAATCTGAAAATTAATATGAAATATTATTGGTTTTTAGATTTATCTAAAATTAAAAAATAGGAGAAAATTATGGCAGTATTAATAACAGATGAGTGTATAAATTGTGAGGCATGTGCAGGTGAGTGTCCAGTGGCCGCTATCTTAGAGGATACAAATGAAAAAAATCCAAATGATGATATGTTTTATGTAAAACCAGAGTCTTGTGTAGAATGTGTAGGTCATGCAGATGAACCAAGATGTGTAGAAGCATGTCCAACAGAGGGTGCAATTGTATGGGATATGCCATATACAGCTGAGTTCAATGAATACTACAAAAAGAGAAATGAAGAGAGTGTTTATAAAATTAGAGAGCATAAGAAAAAAGGTCTTATGTTACCTGAAGTAAAAGCTCAACCATTTATGGAAGATATAGCTATGAGTGATAGAGAATCTCATGCAACTATAGGTCAATGGTAAGATGTCTGTTTATATAACTGATAGTTGTATAAACTGCGATGCCTGCATAGATGAGTGTCCAGCAACTGCAATTGTAAGTGCAGATGATTCTCCACTTGTAGAGGCAGAGTTTACTTATGTAAAACCTGAAAAATGTATCGAATGTGTAGATTCAACTGTACCAAAGTGTGCAGATGTTTGTCCAACGGAAGGGTGTATTATATGGGATATGCCTTATACCCAAGAATATGATTCATACTATTTAGATGGACAAGAAAATGGTATCTATAGTATCAGAGTTCATAAGAAAAAAGGGATTTTAAGCCCAGAAAACCAACCACGACCTTTTAGAGAAACTATCCCTATTGAAGTACGAGAAGCTAAAATGGCTGTAGAGATTTAAGGATAATTAACCATGGTACTAGATAATTTATTAGTTATCTAGTGCTATTTTTACACACATATAAAATTGTATAAAATATATTCATATACAATTTTGATATATAACTATAATATGCTACAATTTTATCATGAAAAAAATAATATTTACAGATTTGGATGGAACATTTTTAAACCATCACAACTACTCATTTGAAGAATCAAAAGAAGCACTTAGTATAATTGAGCAAAAAAAAATACCATTAATTTTTACCACAAGTAAAACTAAAATTGAAGTTGAACTATTACAACAAAAAGTTGGTATAGTTGAGCCATTTATTGTAGAAAATGGAGCCGCATTATTTATACCGAAAGATTATCAAAACTTAAACTTGGATTTTTTAACTGATTTCGAAGATAAAAAAGTTTTAACATTTGGGAAAACATATGAACAAATTTTAAATTTTTATAACGAATACAAAGAAGAGTTTGGTTTAAAAGGCTTTATTGATATGGATATTCAAGAGATATCAAAACTAACTGGATTAGATAATAACAATGCAACTTTTGCAAAAAATAGAGAGTTCACAGAACCATTTGTGATGGAAGATACCACACGATTGGAGCAACTAAAAAACTTAGCTTCAACATACAAAATAAAAATCAAACAAGGTGGAAGATTTTTCCATCTTATTGGAGAAAAACAAGGCAAAGGGATTGCTGTTAAAAGAACAATTGAATTATTTGAAAAACTATATAATGAAAAGATAAATTCTATTGCTTTAGGTGATGGTGAAAATGATATTAAGATGTTGGAAGTTGTCGATATACCAATAGTAATAAAAAACTATAAGGATGAGTATCTTAATGTAGATTTAGAAAATTTGCAAAAATCAACTCACAAAGGAAGTTTAGGTTGGAATGAGATGATATTAAAAAATGTCTAGAAAAAAAGAGTTAAAAGATATTTATTTCCAAGCAGTAAAAGCTGTATTACCAAAAACAATAGTAAAAGAAAATATTCTAAAATATAAACATAAAAAACTATATATGTTTTCTATTGGAAAAGCTGGATATGATATGGCAAAAGAAGCTGAAAAATTATTGAAAAATAATATTTTAGGTGGTGTTGCAGTTTCTAATAAAAAAGGAAAATTAAAATATATAAAACATTTTACCTCTACACATCCACTTGTTTCACAAAAAAGTATAAAAGCAGCAAAATTGTTAATTAAAGAGATTAAAAAATTAAAAAAAACAGATAGTTTCATTTTTTTTATAAGTGGTGGTGCTTCTGCTATGGTTGAATTACCCGAAGATACTATAAGCTTAAAAAAATTTAAAAAAATCTCTACTAAGCTTTTACTTTCAGGGATTGATATTCATGAACTTAATATCCAAAGGAAAAAACTTTCATCAGTAAAAGGTGGAAAACTAGCAGATAATTTTAAAACAAAAAATGGAGAAGTTTTTGTTTTAAGTGATGTTATTGGAGATGATATTGATACTATAGGATCAGCACCTATGAATAATGGAAAATTCAAACATACAATAATAGGAAATAATACAAAAGCACTAAAAAGTGCAAAAAAATATATCTCAAATAAAGTAGAGTGTACAAAAATTGTCACAACAACTCTTGATATGAATACAACAGATGCTTCAAAATATATAGGAAAAACTATTGAAAAATATGATAAAAAATATCAAAGTTTTTGTTTACTTTTTGGTGGAGAAACTACAACAAAAGTAATAAGTAATGGTAAAGGTGGTAGAAATCAAGAATTAGCTTTAAAGTTACTTTTAGAAAAATTTATTTCAAAGAATATCTCTATTTTATGTGCAGGAAGTGACGGAGGAGATGGAAACTCAAATGCTACAGGTGCATTTTTGGATTTTGACATTTATAAAAAAATAGAAAAAGAGAATTTAAATCCAAAACTATATTTGAAAAATAGTGATAGTAATACTTTCTTTCATAAATTAGGTTACGATTTTGTCACAGGGAAAACTGGTACAAATGTGATGGATTTTATTATTGTTTTAAAAATAAATTCATAACTTTTGCTTTAAAATTATATTCTATTTATCTTACTATTTTCATTTTATTTATAAAAATATCAAATAATACTCCAATAATTACAAATTGATTACAAAATGTTTACATTTTATACATGAGTTCTATTTTATATAGAGGTTAATAGTGTTATACTTTACATATAAAAAAATGTAAGGTGAATATATTATGGCAGATTTTTTTCAAAATGGTAGTATAACTACGTTACAAGATGTTTCCAATATTGATTTAGAGAGTATGGAGACAGAGTTAGAAAAGTTTAGTAAAAGAAGAAATATGGTATTGCTTCTACCTGCACTTTATAGTGAATTTGAAACTCCAGCTATGAAGAAAATACTTAAAGAACTTAAAAATGTTAAATATCTTTATAAAATTATTCTAGGACTTGATAAAGCTACAGAAAAACAATTTGAAGATGTAAAAAAAATTATGTCAAATTTGAATCTCAAAGTAGATGTGTTATGGAATGATGGACCTCACATGAAAGAGATGTATAAAAAGTTTGGTGACAATGACTTTAGAAGTACAGATATCAAAGGAAAAGGTAGAAATGTGTGGACTATGATAGGACACGCCCTTTCAGATCCAAATGCTTATGCTTTTGCATTACATGATTGTGATATTGTAAATTATACAAGAGAGATACCTGCAAGGTTGTTTTATCCTATTATCCATCCAGCACTTGATTTTGAATTTAATAAGGGATATTACTCAAGGGTTACTGATAAGATTCATGGTCGAGTTACAAGATTGTTTTACTCACCTCTAATTAAAGCCTTGAAAAAAACTTATGGTGCCACAGAGTACTTAGATTATATGGATAGTTTTCGATATGCTCTTTCTGGAGAATTTGCTTTTATAAGAACACTTGCACGAGGTATTAGTATCTCTCCAACTTGGGGATTAGAAGTGTCAACACTTACTGAAGTATATGAAAATACCTCAGTAAAAAGAATTTGTCAAACAGAGATAATGGAAACATACGAACATAAGCATCAAGAGTTAAAAAATAATGAACCAGAAAAAGAGCTTGATGGCGGTGTTGCGAAAATGTCTATGGATATTGCACAAACTATTTTTAGAATTATGTCTCAAAGAGGGATAACTCTATCTAAAGATTCTTTAAAAACACTCAGAACATCTTTTTTTCAAGAGAGTCGTAAAGCAATATCAAAATATGATGCTTTAGCAAAATTTAATTCATTGAGTTTTGAGAGGAAAAAAGAGATTGAAGCAGTAGAAACTTTTGATAAAGCATTGAAAAAAGCTTGTAAAGAGTTCTCTAAAGATCCTCTTGGTGTTCCCTCTTTATCTGCTTGGATTAGTGTGCGTTCCGTACTTCCTGAAATCTCTGAAGAATTTATAAAGATGGTAGATAAGGATAATCAATGATAGCAACTTCTGAGCACTATACAACTCATACTACAGAAGACAGGATTAAATTCATAAAAGAATCTTTACTTGCTATTTATAATGAACATGATGCAAAAAAAGCATATAGTTCTATATTACTTATGATAGAGATATATAAGCAAAAAATAGAAAGTAAGCCTTATATTCTTACTCAAAAAGATGTTATTTTAATCACTTATGGAGATCAAATATTTCATGAAGGAGAAACGGCACTTGCTACATTAAATAGATTTTTAAATGAATATGTTCAAGATTGTATTAATACTGTTCATATTCTCCCTTTTTATCCTTATTCTTCTGATGATGGTTTTTCTATTGTTAATTATAAAGGGGTGTGTCCTTTAAAAGGTTCATGGAAAGATATAGGAGAACTTGCTAAAAACCATAGATTAATGTTTGATGGTGTTATTAATCATGTTAGTCACTTAAGTAAATGGTTTAATCATTATTTAGAAAATGATCCTGAATTTGCTGAGTTTTTTATAGATATGGATCCATTAACAGACTTAACAAGTGTTGTAAGACCAAGAACCACACCTTTATTGACAGAGTTTACTGATTTAGAAGGGAAAATAAGACATATATGGACAACTTTTAGTAACGATCAAGTTGACTTAAACTATTCAAATTATAAAGTATTATTAAAGGTACTAGATGTTTTACTTTTTTATGTTGAGCATGGTGCCTCTCTTTTAAGACTTGATGCGATTGCTTTTATTTGGAAAGAGATGGGCAGTAGTTGTGTTCATCTTCCTCAAACACATGAATTAATTCAGTTAATGCGTCAAGTAATTCATGAAGTGGCTCCAGAAGTTTTAATTATAACAGAAACGAATGTACCACATAATGAAAATATCTCTTATTTTGGAGAAGGTAACGATGAAGCACAGATGGTTTATAACTTTACATTGCCTCCACTTTTAGCATTTTCAATTTTAAAAGGAGATACTACAAAACTTACCGCATGGGCAAAAACATTAACTCTTCCAAGTGATAAGGTTTGTTTTTTTAATTTTACAGCTAGTCATGATGGGGTTGGAGTGCGAGCTGTAAATGATATTTTAGATGAGAAAGAACTTGACTTTTTAGTAAAATCTTGTGAAGATCATGGTGGATTGGTATCTTATAGAGCAGTAGAAGATGAAAACAAACTTCCTTATGAGTTAAACTGTAGTTATATTGATATTTTAACTGACCCAAAAGAAAGTATAGCACTTAGAGTAAAAAGGATGCTTTTATCTCAAGCAGTAGTACTTTCTATGCCAGGGGTTCCTGGTATCTATTTTCATTCTTTGGTTGGCTCAGAAAATTATCATGAAGCAGTAAGAACAACAAGAAGAAATAGAGCTATTAATAGAGAAAAATTAAATTTTGATAATATAAGAGAAGAACTAGAGGAAGAGGGAAGTTTACAAAAATTACTCTTTAAAAAATATAAGCAACTAATATCTATACGGATAAATGAAGATGCATTTAATCCTTTCTCAAAATTTGAATTTTTAGATTTTGAAAAAAATGTTTTTGCAGTGAGACAATATGCCGAAGATGAAGATGAATCAATTTTAGCTTTACATAATTTTGCAGACCATGAAGTGGAAGTGGATTTAAAAAAAGTTACATCTGAGATATTAATAGATATAATAGCCCATAACATTGGTATAAAAAATAAGGTAAAAATGCAGCCATATGATATATTATGGTTAAAAAAACAAAAAAAAGATGAAAACTCATCTAAATAACTACAAAGGACTAAAATGATTAAAAAATGTTTATTTCCAGCAGCAGGATATGGTACAAGATTTTTACCAGCAACAAAAGCTATGCCTAAAGAGATGTTGCCAATACTTACAAAACCACTTATTCAATATGGTGTAGAAGAAGCGATGGAAGCTGGATGTGATGTAATGGCAATTATTACAGGACGAGGAAAACGTGCAATTACAGATCATTTTGATATATCTTATGAGTTAGAACATCAAATCCAAGGAAGTTCAAAAGAGGAACTTTTGGGAGATATTAGAAAAATTATGGATAAATGTACTTTTACATACACGAGACAAAATGAGATGAAAGGTTTAGGAGATGCTATATATAAAGGAAATGTACTTGTAGGTTTTCAAAATCCATTTGCCGTTATACTTGCGGATGATTTATGTGTAAATCCTGAAAGTGATGGAGTTTTAAAGCAAATGTCAGATTTGTATGACAAGTATAAATGTTGTATTGTAGCAACCATGGAAGTACCAAATGAAGAGGTTCATAAGTATGGTGTTATAGAAGGGAGTGAGATAGAAGATGGTGTTTTTATGGTATCAAATATGGTAGAAAAACCAGTTAATGATAAAGCACCATCAAATTTAGCAGTTATAGGAAGATATATCCTAACTCCAGATATTTTTGATACAATTAAAAATACGAAGCCAGGTAAAAATGGTGAATTACAAATTACTGATGCTTTGTGTGAACAAGCAAAAAAAGGGATGGTAATAGCATATAAATTTAAAGGGAAAAGATTTGATTGTGGAAGCGTTGATGGTTTTGTAGAAGCTACAAATTATTTTTATAACCAAGAAAAAAACAATGAGAAAGAGTAGTTAATTATGATCCATTTTAAACAAAATTTTAAACAACAACTAACAGCAGATGATACTAAAAAAATTGACGAAGTATTTCTAAATTTGAAAGAGGAAAAAGATTCTGATAAAATTGGTTATTATAAGTTATATGAAACTTCAAAGAAAATTTTAAAAGAGACAAAAGAATATAAAAAAAATAACAAATATTTAAAAAATAAGAAAATTCATAATATTGTTATTATTGGTATAGGTGGTTCTACTTTGGGGACAAAAGCAGTATATGAACTTTTGAAATTAAAACAAAAATCATCTATAAATATAATTTTTTTAGAAAATGTTGATCCATTGGATATTTCATCAAAAACAAAAGATATCAAAAAAACAAATTCACTTTTTGTAGTAATTTCAAAATCAGGCTCAACTATTGAAACTATCTCTATTTTTAAATATATATTAGAAAAATTTAAGTTAGATTTGAAAAAAGATAATAAAAGATTAATAGCTATAACAGATAAAGGTTCAAATTTATCAAAATTAGCAACAAAAAATAAAATTCGACAGTTTAATATTCCAATAAATGTTGGAGGAAGATTTTCTGTTTTAAGTGCTGTTGGTGTTGTTCCTTTAGTTCTTGCTGGATATAGAGTTGAAAAACTTTTAAAGGGTTCTAAAGAATTTATCGAATCTTTTTTTACTCAAAAAGAGGATCATCTACTTGAAAAAGCATATTTTTATTTTAAAAATAAAGACACATATTCTATTAATACACTTTTTAGCTATTCAACATACTTTTCTTATTTTAATGATTGGTATGTACAACTTTGGGGAGAAAGTTTGGGAAAAATTGATAACTTAAATACTAAAGTAGGGCTCACTCCTGTCGGACTTGTAGGAAGTATTGATCAACATTCATTTTTACAACTTATTATTCAAGGTATTGAAAATAAAACAGTAAGTTTTATTCAAATAAAAGATTTTGAAAAAAATATTAAAATACCTAAAATGAATATAGATTTCTTAGAAAAAACAGATTTTGTTAATGGATATAATTTTGATAAACTTCTTAATGAAGAGTGTAATGCTACAGTTGAGAGTTTAATTGATGAAAATATAGCAACTGATGTAATGGTTTTAGATAAGTTAAGTGAAAATAATATTGGTATTTTAATTAGTTATTATGAAATACTTACATCAGCAATTGGAGCTTTTTTATCTATAAATACTTATGACCAACCAGGTGTTGAATTTGGTAAAAAGAAGTTGGTAAGTAAATTTAATTAAGAAATTTATCCTCTAAAAAACTTACGGAACACTTATTGAATATATCCTTATAGATTAAATAAAAAGGATTATGATATGAGTTGTTCAACAGGAGGATGCGGTACATCAAGTGATATGGGTTTTGACCCAAATGATGCACAAGCATTGGAAATCCAAGAAAAAATCAACAATCACCCTTGTTATAGTGAAGGTGCACATCAGCACTATGCTAGAATACATGTAGCAGTTGCACCTGCATGTAATATCCAATGTAACTATTGTAATAGAAAATATGACTGTTCAAATGAGAGTCGTCCAGGGGTAACAAGTGGAAAACTTACTCCAGAAGAAGCAGTGAAAAAAGTACTTTATATAGGTGGTGAGATACAACAACTTTCTGTTGTTGGTATTGCAGGACCAGGAGATGCACTAGCAAATCCTAAAAAAACTTTTGACACATTTAGAATGCTTCAAGAGAAATCTCCTGATTTAAAACTATGTTTATCTACAAATGGTTTACGAATTGTTGATTATATTGATGAGATAGAAAAATATAATGTGGATCATGTAACAGTTACAATTAATACTATTGACCCAACAGGTGAAATAGGTTCACAAATATACCCATGGGTTCATTGGAATCACAAAAAAGTATGGGGTGCTGAGGGTGCTAAACTTTTATTAGAAAAGCAACTAGAAGGTATCAAAGCCTTAACAGACAGAGGAATTTTAGTAAAAGCAAATTCTGTTTTAATTCCAGGTGTTAATGATAAAGATTTACCAAATGTTGCAAAAAAACTAAAAGAGATGAATGTATTTTTACATAATATTATGCCACTTCTTAGTTCTCCTGAATTTGGAACAAAATTTGGTCTTGATGGAGTTCCAAGTGCAACAGATCAAGAACAAATGGCAGCACAAGAAGCCTGCGGTATGGATATGAAGCTTATGAAACACTGTAGACAATGTCGTGCAGATGCTGTTGGTTTAATAGGTGAAGATAGAGGTGATGAGTTTGGGAAAGAAGCTTTTGTATCATTGAGTTTTGAAGAGTTGGAGAAAAAATACAATATAAAAGCCAGAGCTCAAAAACATGAGGCAATTGAAAACTGGAGAACACAGTTAGAAGCTGCAAATGAGAGAATTAAACTTGAAACTGCTACAAAACTAGAACTTAGTTCAACAGGTGAAACAAAACTGGTTGCAATTACAACAGCTGGAGAAGGTATGATAAATATGCACTTTGGATCAGCACAAGAATTTTTAGTATATGAAGCAGGTGATAAAGCAATTAAATTTGTAATGCACAGAAAACTTGAAAGTTCATATTGTAGTGGTCCTGAAAATTGTAATGGTACAAATCCAATTGAAGAGATAAAAGTTACATTAAAAGATTGTGATCTTTTATTAACTGAAAAAATAGGTGATTGTCCTATGTCTGAGTTACAATCTATTAATCTAATAGCAGATGAATCTTATGCAAATATGCCAGTTGAAAAATCTGTTTTTGAAGCAGTAAAAACACACTTTTATACATCTAAAAAAGAACATGAATTAGGATAATTCCTAATTCCTTCTATGTCAATAAAGGCAAGTTTTAGAAACTTGCCCACTCATCATCTTTACTACTTAAAGTAATCTTTTTCATCTGTGAATTTGCATTATTTTTTAGTATTGGTTTATTCATTGGTGTTGATTTTTCAATAACTTTCATAGTAGGTTTATCTATTGTTTTGATTTAGTGGAATAATACTTGCATAATTAATATTATATAAAGGTTACTATTATGGCAATTATAAATGACACAACATTAAGAGATGGTGAGCAAGCTCCTTATGTATCTTTTACTCTTGAAGAAAAACTTCAAATAGCACAACTCCTTTATGAAGCAGGTGCTGATGAACTTGAAGTTGGAATTCCTGCAATGGGAACTAAAGAGCAAGAGGAGTTAAAAGAGATATTACAACTAAATCTTCCTATTCAAATTATGAGCTGGAATAGAGCTACGATGGAAGATTTAGAAACATCAATATCTTGTGGTGTAAAAGCTGTTGATTTATCTATACCTGTATCTCAAATACTAATAGATGTTAAATATAAAAACAATATTGATAAAATGTTTAAAAATTTAGAAGAGGTTATATTAGTTGCAAAAAAAGAGAATCTTTTTGTTTGTATTGGTGGAGAAGATGCAAGTAGGGCTGATAATGAACTCTTAAAAGAAATTATGAGTTTTGGAAAATCATTAGGGGCTGATAGATTTAGATATTGTGATACAGTAGGTGTTTTAACACCATATAAAACTTATGAAAATATCTCATATCTTAGCGAGTTAGATTTACTTGATATTGAGATGCATACACATAATGACTTTGGAATGGCAACTGCAAATAGTATAGCAGGTATTGAAGCTGGAGCAACTGGAGCAAACACTACAGTGATTGGATTAGGTGAGCGAGCTGGAAATGCCTCTTTTGAACAAGTATTGATGAGCTTAACACATCAGTTCAATGAAAATAGAATTATAAACTCAAAAAAACTTAAAGAGTTAGTAAAAAAAGTTTCAAAAGCAGCAAATAGAAAAATTTGTAATAATACTCCAATAATAGGGAAACATATATTTTCACATGAATCAGGTATTCATGTTAATGGTATGATAAAATCAAAAAATGCTTATGAAGCATTTGACCCAAGTGTGGTGGGATTAAATAGATATTTCCCTATTGGAAAACATAGTGGAAGTGCAACACTTTTATATCATCTTCAAGCAATTGGAATCACCCCTTCTAAAGAGAAAATAAAAGTAATTTTGCCAAAAGTACGAGAGATAGTTACAAATAGAAAAAAAGTATTAAATCCTCAAGAATTAAAAGAGTTATACTTATGTTCATAGGTTGGATTAGAAAAGATACTTTTCAAAATGATTTAGAAATATTATCACAAAAGCTTATTATAGATAAAAATTTAGTGTCAAAAACTGTACAAGAAGATCAAAGTTTATCTTTTGGTGCATATAATAAAAATGGAGAATTAGAAGCTATTGTTACAGCATATACTTTTCAAAACTCTATTTTGATAAATAATCTATTTTATATAAAAGAGATAGAAAAAGATATTATAAAAAGATTATTTATGATTCTTTTAAAAAATTGTAACCAAGAGGAAAAATCAATATTATTTATGTCTAATAAATTTGAAGAAAGTATTCTTGTAGATTTGGGATTTAAAAAATATGCAAACTTTAAAAAGGCTGTCCATAGTGGACAAGCTGTTGCTTTTAATTTTTCAAATGCTACTTCAAAAAGTATTAGTAATGCCAATTATATCCCAACAGTTACAAAACTTGATATTGATACATTTAAAGAAAATAGAATTGACTATATATTAAAAGTTGTAGCAAAACAATCTTCACTTATGTTATCAACAAAATTTGGATATCAACACTCGTATGCTTTAAGCAAAGATATTATTAAGATTTCACCATGGATTATGGTTGATGAAGCATTTACAGATGCAGAAAAACTAATACGTGGAGTTTTGTATCACCGTGGTTTAAAAACAATAGTTTCGTTTATACCTTCAAGTAGAAAAGAGATTGTAAATCTATATAAATCTTATAAGTTTGAATTGGTTGAAGATTTTTCTTTATTGTATATCAATAAAAAACCAAACTTCAATTTTGATTCGATTTATGGATTTTAAATTTAAAAAAAGGGGAAAATAGTGGGATTAACTGAGGAACAAAAAGAGATAAAAAAACAGTTTGCAGGATACAAAAGAAGAGTTACAGAAGTTGCTGGTGAGATACATGATATTGTTGAAGATACTATCTGGACTGATTATGTTAGATTACCAGAGTTAAGTGCTAAAATAGCTGTTTTAATGGATGAATTAAATGCATTTAAAGCACAATACGATTTTTTAAAATAGTGTATAATTATGGAAGATAAAACATTAAAAATCATTTGCCAATGTGGAGCTAAAAATGTTGCACAAGCAGTAGAGATATTTAAAGAAACAGATCTTCCATATAAAAAAGCAAAAAAACTTGTCACAGGTTGTAATAAAACATGTTGTAGAAGACCATTAAGGGCATTATATAATATGATAGAATTTCTCAAAGATAGTGACGAACACAAAGGTAATATTGATTTTGAAGAGATTGATTTTTTAATTGATCAAATGAATGAAAGGTAAGGTATAAAATGGAAAATTTATTAGACGATTTTGTACGATGGCTAAAATCAAATAGTCTTTGTTCAAATATATCTACAGACAAAGAACAATTAAAAAATTTATCTATACTTGATTTGAGTAAAAAAAAACTTAGAGAATTACCTTCTTCCATAGAAGCTTTAGAAAATCTACAAATATTAAAACTCTCTAGTAATAGGTTAAAAAAATTACCAAATGAGATAGGAAAATTAAAAAAATTAAAAAACTTACAATGTGAAAATAATCTTTTAGAAGATTTACCTAAAACTATTGAAGATTTAAGTTCATTATTAGTACTTAATCTTAATGGCAATAGATTAAAAAATTTACCAGAAGAGTTTTATAATCTTACAAAACTCACAAGACTAACAATTGCTGCAAACTCATTAGAATATCTTTCATCAAAACTAGCGAATTTGAGTAAATTATTGTATTTTTCATTAGATACAAATTGTTTAAAAGAATTACCAGATGTTTTTAATACTATGAATTCTTTGTATTATTTAGATATCTCTTACAATGAGTTTAAAGTATTGCCTGATTCTATAGGAGATATTGAAGAGCTTGAAACTTTACTTTTAGAGGGAAATGAAATTGAAAACTTACCATCTTTAGAATCTCATGACATGTTAATGAGATTAAATCTAAATGATAATAATATTAGTGAATTAAACTTTGATATAAGTTGTTTAGAGGATTTACAGATATTAACACTTGACAATAATAATCTTCAATATCTACCAAATGATATTTGTAAATTAAAAAACCTCAATCATTTAAGTGTTTCTGCAAATCAATTACAAAAGTTACCAGAATGTATTGGTGAGTTAGAAAATCTTTTAGAATTAGATATTGAAGAAAACAATATTTCAAGTTTCCCGCAAAGTTTTAACCGTTTAAAAAAATTAAAAAATCTCTATATTGATAACAATAAAAATTTAGAAAAAC
>Ga0209345_10000952_pt1 | contig 37031 bp, 38 predicted proteins | sample Cruoilmetagenom7_FD_187294 | JGI IMG/M metagenome (GOLD analysis project Ga0209345, IMG submission 187294) | Oil polluted marine microbial communities from Coal Oil Point, Santa Barbara, California, USA - Sample 7 (SPAdes) (version 2) | ecosystem: Environmental > Aquatic > Marine > Oil seeps ...
ACGTGAGGCTCTTGGAATATGGGGGTTAAGAGACGCTGTTATCTCTTTTAAAACATCCTTTACTGAATTTGAGCTTCGCATTTACCCTCTAAAGAAGTTTGATCTGCCTCTCCTACATCAACACCAAGCTCTTTTAGTCTCTCTAAAACTGGCGGATGTGTATAATGGAAAAAGATATATAAAGGGTGTGAAAGTGGAAAACTTTTATTTTCACTCACTAACTTCTTAAGTGCATTTGCAAGTTCAATTGCTCCTGATGGACCACCAAGTTCACTTCCCATTCTATCAGCTTCATACTCATTATGACGGCTTAGAATTCCCATAATCGGCATCATAATAAAACCCAAAATCGGCATACATAAAAGTAAAAGTATCATTACTAGATATGGCTCTTGACTTAAACCCATCTCTAAGTAGAGTGACTCTGGTAAATTTCCAAAGATTGCAAACATTGCAAAAAGCATCCCTCCGACTAAAGCGATATTTTTATATATGTCTCCATGTGCAAAGTGTCCCAGTTCATGCCCTAAAACAGCTAAAAGCTCTTTGGTTGTAAGTTTTTCAATTAAAGTATCAAAAAGAACGACTCTTTTAGCTTTTCCAAACCCACCAAAGTATGCGTTTAATCTTGCATCACGTTTTGAAGCATCACTCACAAATACACCTGAACTTACAAAACCTGTCTTATCCATAAGCTCTTTTATTTTTTCATCTAAATCTTCATCTTTTAGTGGAGTCAGTTTGTCAAAAAATGTTGCACGAAATGCAGGGTAGAGCATATTGATTAAAATCACAACCCCAAATATAAACAGAAAACTCCAAAGCCACCAAAGTGTAAAGTTTGTGATGATTTCATAAATTCCCCATACTACTAAAGAGCCAAATAATAGAGTCATTACAAAGGAAATAAGAGTATCTTTAATCCAGAGTCCAATAGTGGATTTGTTAAAACCGAATTCTTCGTCTAATACAAATTTTTCATAATATGAGAATGGTAGAGAAAGGGTAGAGTTTATGATTAAAAAGCCCATAACAATCGCTATGTTCATTAAGACTTCACTCTCCAAAAACAGGTTTGATTGAAGTAGTGATATACCAAAACCCATCCAAGCTATAAAAAACAGATAATCCACAAAAGAGTTTACGATAGATAGTTTCTCTTTAGCAACAGCATAGTTTCCAGCTTTTAAATATTCTGATGCTGCGAGAAGAACCGGAGTTTTTCTTTTAGCTTGATTTATATAACCTATCTGCATTACACTTGTATAGATTGAGATTAAAACATATATTGTGTATACAGTTACGATTGTCATTAACATTTGATTACCTTAATTAATTATAGTTGCAATTTTATCATCTTAAAATTAGATAGCTATTATCTAAGTGGCATTTTTTTAATACTCTCTTGAACTTTTATAGTATCATCTTCATTATCATATATACTATATGCGATGGAGTAGATGACTCCCATAAGAAGACCAGCTAATACAACAGCCCATACTACTTTTTTCTTTTCACCTTTTAAAGTGTTGTAATCACCTATATCTTCTAGTCTTGGTTCACCCATAATATATCCTTGTAACTATTAATTTTATACAATATTAGCAAAACTTGTATTGTTTCCTTAGTGAAAAATAAATTAGTTTGACGCTTTAAGTATGCTTTTTAGTTTATTTTATCGTCACCACATCTCAACTCAAATAATAAAAATATAATTTATTAAAGTAGAAATGCTATAATTTATTATATAAATACAAGGGTATATAATGATAAAACCGATACTTGCTGTACTTGCGTTAACATCTTCACTTTTTGCATCAGATGGTTATGAAGTTTATAAAAAGAACTGTATGTCATGTCACGTTGAGATGATGACTAAAAAAGAGGTTATGAAAAATATAAAAGATATGAAAGCACCGCCAATGGTTGAAGTTTCTAATCGTCTTAAAGAAAATATAAAAACTACAGATGATGAAGATGATGTAAACCGTTATCTATTTATACTGTTTGTCAAAGATTATATCATCAACCCTAATCTTGATAACAGTATGTGTCACGTTGGAGCACTGGAGAGATTTGGAACTATGCCTTCATTAAAAGGAAAAATCTCTGATAAAGAAGCACAAGCAGTTGCAGAGTGGTTATATGACAGATATGAAGATATAAAGTTTTAAAACTTTATATCTCGTAATCAACTACTTTAGACTCAGAAGTCACCTTTTTAATTAAAGAGACTACTTTTAGGTGTTCTTCATGTACTGTATAGGCACCTAAATCCTCACGAGAGTCAAACGTAGAGTAAAGTGACAAGTCAAATGCTCTCTCAGACTGATTAAAGTCTATACCTACTTCTATTGACTTTAACTCACCAATTTTTGAAACTAAACCATTTAGCTTCTCCTCTACAATTTTTAGGTTTGAAGCTTTATTCTCTTCTTTAAATTTAAACATTACAATATGAACTATCATTTTATACCTTTTTTAGTGGAAGTTTAGCATAATACCCCTATGAGAAGAACTTTAAAAGAACTCTATGGGGTCGGAATACTATTTTTTTACTTTTTCAAATGGCCATACTTTCTTGGATTTCCATATTTATATATAAGTGGCCTGGATAATAACTTTATACTTAATGGGCTATGGTTATTTGCAATTTTTCTAATTCTAAAAGATATCTATACTATGATAAAAAGAAAGAGGATTAATCAGTGTGATACAAAACTTAAATAGTAAGACTTAAGTCAATATTCCTTTCCAGAAAAATTCTGCAATCATCACTATAAAAAATATCCCTAATAGATTTAATACAACTCCATATCGAATCATACTCTTAACATTTACAACACCACTGCTCATAGCTATGGCATTTGGTGGAGTAGCAATAGGAAGCATAAAAGCATAACTAGAACAAAGAGTTGCTACCATCATAAACAAGGTTGTGTTTATACCTGTCTGCTCTGCTACAGAGTAAATAACTGGCAACATGATAGATATCAGTGCTGTATTTGATGTTATCTCTGTTGTAAAGGTTATAAGAAATGCCACTGCAAATAGTAAAAGTATTGGTGTAAGTGCAGTCATAGATACGAGGTATGATGCTACCTCATCTGCAAGTCCAGTCCCACTAAATGCCTTGGCTATACTAAATCCGGCTCCAAAGAGAAACATAATTCTATAAGGAATTTTTGCCTTATCATCCATCCAATCAAGTATACTAAACGGTGGCATAAAAAGAAGTAGACCTGCTCCCAAAAGTATACCCGCTTCACTTAGGCCAAGCCCAGACCAGTATGGTTTAATAGGTGCATTTACAAGAAGTAAAAGAATCAATCCACTTAAAATATACAGAACTTTTTTCTGCGTAACATCTAAAATATGTTTCTTCTTTTCTCTATGAATAGAAGAATTTTCTACACCCACACTAAGCAGAAGACTTACACTTATCATCATAATAAATGAGAGAGGTAGCACCATCCATATCCATTGAAAAAAAGGTATAGCTTCTAATCCTTTATCATTCATGATTCCAAGTAAAATCAGGTTTGGAGGGGTGCCAATAGGCGTTAATATCCCTCCAACACTTGCACCATAAGCGATAGCAAGTGCAAATCTCACTTTTAGCTTTATATCCTCAGTAATGAACAGAGCAATAGATATAAGCAGCAGAGTCGTTGTAGTATTTGAAAGAATTGAGCTTAAAAGTCCTGATGTGATAGCTAAAGAAAAAATCATCCCTCTTGGTGTATTTGGGAAAAGGGAAAGTATCTTATCGGCCATATACGTATGCAGATGTGTTTTCTCTACTGCAATAGCCAACATAAAACCTCCTAAAAACAGAAATATAATAGGGTGTGCATAATTAACAGTAGTAGCTTTTGTTGTTAAAATCTCAAATGATGGGAAGAGTATAATGGGCATAAGAGAGACAACAGCTAAAGGAAGACCTTCATTTGTCCAAAGAGTCACAAGAAATGCAATAGTTCCTAAAAGTGCAGATTGTGTTGGATTAAAGAGAGTAATGGAGACTCCAAACACTGCTATACCTATCAGTAGTGCTATTCCTATTTTTTTTAACTGCTCCAAATGTTCACTCATGTATCCTATCCCTTATTTTATTTAAAAGTAGAAAAAACTTCTTTAATTAAATCACTTTTTTGTAACAATGGATTATCTCTAATATCTTTCTCTTTCTCTTCAATCATAAGCATAAGCCCATCTATAGATTTACTTGTAACATATTCGTTTAAATTTTCTTCTTTATCATTTGGCACTAATCCACCATAACCAAACATACTTGCAGCATTTGAAACATATTCATTTTGAAGCATACCAGAGTTCTCTTTATAAAATGACTGCAATGCTTGATAATACATAGCCACGCTATTGTTATCCATACTTTTTTGAATAATCGGAGCTATAGTCTCTTGAAGTTCTTGAGTTGAACTCTCTCTAAAATAATTAGTTGCAGCGTTATCAGAACCGTTTAAAATATTTTTTGCATCATCTATACTCATATTGGAAATACTTTTTGCTAAAATTCCGGCTGTTTTAGGTGCAGCCTCAGTCGCAGCATTATTAAATGCCAAGATTAAATCATCAACATATTTATCTCCACCAAGTTTTCTAACAAGTTTAGCTGTATTTTGTAAGTTTTCTGGCAAAACAATTTTTGTAAGAGGATTCTTATAGTAACCATCTTTAGCACTAAGTGTTTGTACAGCATAATCGACACCATTGTTTAGAGCTTCTTTTAGTGCATTATTCATATCTGTAGATGATAAGTCAACTATAGATAACTTACTATCATCTACTTCAGTTTTTTCAGTTTTTGGAGATGCTATCTCATCTATATAAGTATCTTTTGCTTCATTTAAGCTATCAGTAAAAGCATCCATCCAACCTGCATTAAGTAGCGTCAAACTAAATAGCAAACTTGTCAAAACAACTTTAAAATGTCTCATTTATATTCCTGTTATTATATTTTAATTTGAAAGCAGATCTCTCAAAGAGATATGTGGGTCTTTACCTTCTAAAAGTTCATAAACCTCATGTGCAATTGGTAAGTACAGATCTTTTTGTGCTGCTATCTCATGAAGGGCATATGTAGTTCCTATACCCTCTGCCACTTCACCTAAAGCATCAAGTATCTCTTCTTGCGTTTTACCCTCTGCTAAACCAAGACCAACTCTAAAATTTCTACTCATTGTAGAAGATGCAGTTAAAAATAGATCTCCTGCACCACTAAGACCTACAAAACTTTCCTCTTTAGCGCCATATACTTTACCAAATCTCTGCATCTCAACAAGTCCACGTGAGATTAGAGCCGCTGCTGCGTTTTTACCTAAAGAGAGTCCTTCACATATTCCAGCTGCTATAGCGATTACATTTTTATATGCACCGGCAACTTCAGCACCGGCAATATCGGTTGATGTATAGGTCTTTATAAAACTTGGGAAAAAAGAGGCAAATTTTTCACTTACTTCTTCATTTAGTGCATTTACAACAAGAGCAGTGGGGAGTGACTGAATCACCTCTGCTGCAAAAGAGGGACCAGATAAAAAGGAGATATTTTCATTTGGAACATACTCTGAGTATATTTCATTTAAAAACTTTCCACTTTTAGCTTCTATACCTTTAGCGGCAACTAAAACCTTCTGGTTTTTAAAGATAAAATTCTCCTTTAACCATGATGATACTTGCTGTGCGGGAATCGCAATTACCAGATATTCTAACTCTAAAATCTCTTCTAAAGAGACAAAATTTGGTAAATCTCTTGGTGTTCTAGAAGTGATTACAACGTCATTTTTCTCACTTAAAGCAAAGGCTAAAGCCGAGCCCCATTTTCCAGCTCCAATTACTCCTATACGCATGCATCACCACCTATTAATTTTTCAAATTCTTGTATATCAGTCTCATACCCTACAACAACAAAAACATCACCTATTTTAATCTCATGATGCTTCGCCTTGGAAGAGAATATAAACTCACTATTTCCATCCTCATGTAAAACTGATAAGACTATGATACCATGCTCCCTACTCCACTCTATATCTGATGGAAATTTATTGTTAAAACAGGCATCACTTTTAATCTCTATCTGTGCTACTTTTAAATCACTCTGCTCATACAAAATACTGTGCAAAACTTCTGTAACAATCGGCTTATCTAACATATCGCAAATCATAGAAGCAGTTGTTTGAACAAGTGGTATAACCTTGTTTGCTCCAGCCATACTGAGCTTGTTTGCACTCTCTTTATTCTTAGAAAGCGCTATTATCGTTAAGTCTTCAAACGCAGCTCTTAAAGAGATAGTCAAAAATATATTTTCTGCATCATCTTCTAAAACACAAAACGCAACTGAGTTTTTAATATCATGATTTTCTGAAAGGTCTGTCCACTCATCACTCAAATCAAATGTTTCGATATTATAATCTTCTAAGTCGGCTTTTTTCTCATCAGAATCCAGTTTAAATATAGATATATCTTGATATTTATGTAAAACATTTTTTGCAATTTGTGCAGAGTAGTCGTTGTATCCAAATATTAAAGCACTTATCTTCATCTTTTTATCTTTGTATGTAAATATTTTTCAAACTCTTTTATAAAGACACTGTTTCCAATCACTAAAAGGTAATCACCCTCTTCTAAAACTGTTGAGTCTATTGGATTAAAAAAGAATCTTTTATGGGCTTGTTTGTAGATACCAAGTAGAACTACTCTATATTTTGAATTATTTAACTGCTCGACTAGAGTAAAGTTTGACAACATTCTCTGTGTAACAATCACCTCTTCTATATCAACATTTGTATACTCAGAACGAAGTGCATGAACAACCTCAAACGCAACAGGCTTACCTACAAACTCTTTAGCAATCAAACCAACCAGCTCTTTAGAGTAAAGAATCTCATTTACTCCGGCAAAACTAAGCTTGTTTCTATTTATCTCATTCATAAGTAGTGAAAGAAGAAAAATATCTTTGTTAAAAGAGCGTACAGTAAGTGCCGTATAAACATTTTCAACATCACTCTCTCTAAGACATAAAATCGCCTTTACTTGAGTTTTAATATCTATACGCAATTTTTTATAGCTCTCTACACTGCCAGGATCATAATTAAAGGCAGTAAAACCATCTTTTTGAGCCTGTTTTACTCTACTAATATCTTCGTCTAGAACAATTAGACTATTTCTTTTTGAGAGCTGTATAGCAACCTCTTGAGCTATATTTTCATAGCCACAGATTATGTAGAACTCTTTTATCTTCTTAAGATCATCCACACTTTTTGTCTCTCTAATCTCATCAAGCTTTTCAGTAAACGCAGATACTACTAAGGAAGTTGTAAATGCCAGTACTGCAATACCTGCAGTAATAACAAACATAGCTACTAAACGTCCAGCATCACTTGTAGGAGTAATATCTCCATACCCAACTGTAGATATTGTCACTATGGACCAGTAAACAGCTTCATAGAGTGTATCTATTGGTGAATCAGGGTTATTTGCTTCCATTACATATATAAGTACTGAAGAGACAAATATAACAATAGATGAGAACATTAAAAGAGTTAAAAATTCAAATTTTTTCGTTGCTAAAACAGATGCAAAAGTCTGAAAACTCCTCGCATACCTAAAGAGTTTAAAAACACGAAAGAGTATAAAAATACGAAGAAGTCTTAGCTGATGGAAGAATGGAACAATTGCTAAAAGGTCAATTATAGCTCTTACAGAAGTTATATACTTAAATTTTACTCTGCTAATCTCTAAAATTGAAGCAAATAGATTAAACTCTTTTCCAAGCATAGTATCATATTCATTCTGTTTAATGATTACCTCACTGGTACTACTGATAACCCATAAACGCAGTAGATACTCAATAAGAAATATTATAGAGATAATGTAGTTGTTGAAATATAACAAGAAGTCATTTACGTGAGACTTAACCTCACGTATAAGGATGATTACACTTATCATAATTAGTGTAATCATCAGCATATCGAAGTACTTTTTGTACCTGTAGCTATCGTTTTCTAAAAGGTTATAAAAAAAGCGCTTGTTTGCCTGATATCTTTTTGACGTACTTAAAAAATATGCTCCGTCTAATATCAAGCGTTTTATCATGGCTATCTAACTTAGTTTAGCTTTTAAAATTTCATTGACAGCTTGTGGATTTGCACTTCCCTTAGAAGCCTTCATCACCTGACCAACAAAGAAACCAAAAAGTTTCTCTTTCCCACCTTTAAACTGTTCTACTTTTTCAGGATTAGCATTGATAATCTCATCACACATAGTTTCAATTGCACCTGTATCTGTCACTTGTTTTAGTCCAAGAGCGTCAATGACACCATCAACATCCAAGTTCTCTTCCATAAGTCTGTCAAGAACTTCTTTGGCAGCTTTACCACTAATAGTCTGGTCTTCTATACGTTTAACTAAGTGTCCTAATTTTTGTGCATTAACAGGAGAGTTACTTAGATTTACCTCTCCTTTTAGACGAGCCTGAAGCTCAACTGTGAGCCACGTAGCTGCATTTTTAGCACTAATCCCCTGCTCCATCATCTCTTCAAAGAAATGAGCCATCTCTACAGATGAAGTTATTACACCTGCATTGTATTCACTCATCCCATAATCTTTTACAAATCTATCACGTTTAGCATCTGGAAGTTCTGGAATCTTAGAGTAAAGCTCCATCATCTCATCAGTAACAACTGCTTTAAGAAGGTCTGGCTCTGGAAAGTAACGATAATCTGCAGCTTCTTCTTTACCACGCATTGAACGTGTTTCATTTTTATCTTGATCATACAACCGTGTCTCTTGAAAAATCTCATCATCATAAACACCATCTTCCCAAGCTTCACTCTGACGCTGTACTTCAACCTCTATGGCTTTTTGAATAAACTTGAATGAGTTAATATTTTTCACTTCAACACGAGTATAAAGCTTTTCATCACCTTTTGGACGGATAGAAACATTTACATCAACTCTAAAAGAGCCCTCTTGCATATTTGCATCACCTATATCTAAATAACGAACAATTGAGTGAAGTTTTTTAAGGTATAAAACTGCTTCTTCAGCACTTCTCATATCAGGCTGGGAAACTATCTCTAAAAGTGGAGTGCCTGCACGATTGAGGTCAACTTTTGAGATATCACCATCATGAATATTTTTACCAGCATCAGCCTCTATGTGAGCAAAGCCTACACGAATAGTCTTATGCGTACCGTCCTCAAAGTCAATATCTAAAGTACCATTTTGTATAACAGGAGTATAAAACTGTGTAATCTGATAAGCAGTTGGACTGTCTGGATAGAAGTATGATTTACGGTCAAAATAAGAAGTACGATTTACTGTAGCATCTAGTGCAGTGCCAAGCATAACTGCTTTTTGTAAAACTTCTTTATTTAAAACTGGAAGTGCACCAGGAAGTGCTAGACAAGTCGGACATGTATTTACATTTTGTTTGTGGTTGAAACTCGTTGGACACGAGCAAAAAAGTTTAGTTTTTGTGTTTAGTTGTACATGGACTTCAAGACCGATAACTACTTCAAACATAGATTTCCTTAGATAAATAATTATAATTTATCTATTTTATCCAAAAAAAACTTTAAAAACCTATAGCGCTAGCTTTGAAGATGGTAGTTCTTTAAAAGTTCAAACTCTTCATCAGTTAAAACTCCATTTTTTAACAATATTGAAAGTTCAGATATTCTATTTGCTTTTACCATTTCTTGGGTAACTACTTCATCAACTATCTCTGGCTTTTTATATGCTTTAGCGTGTCTACTAGAGTAGATATATGAGATAATACCCATAGTTCCGAAGATAACTATAAACATTACAGCTTCTATCATTATGCTGTTTTCTACACTTTTAGAAACTTCTTTAGCAAAAAGAATAGTATTAAACAGAAGCGAGGATATTAAAAATTTAATCATCTGTTTGAGTTCCCTGTGCATAGATTTTCTCTAAAAGTTCTGTCTGTTTTTTAGCTTCTGCTAATCTCTGTTTATTAACCATAAACGCATCAAGGGTTAAAATAATTAAGAGTGAGAGTATTATAAAAAGGATTGTGATAAAAAGAGCTAGACCTACGCCTAAAACGATGAAGATTTTAAAAGTGATAAGAGCACCGAAGAGGACTATCGCCCAAGATGCTCCAAGCAAAAAGCTTATGATTCTGTCGAATATATCTTTTTGCACAGTCTAAACGACCTAGTGATCGTCTACTGCTACTGCCGAACCGATATAAACAGTTGTAAGCATCATGAAGATAAATGCTTGTAAGAATGCCATAAAAGTAAGAAGTGCAAATGGGATCATTGGTAGAATCCAAGGCGCAAGCATAAGGATTACCATTAAGAACATATCATCACCTTTTACATTTCCAAAAAGACGGAAAGAGAGAGACACTAAACGTGAGAAGTGAGATACTATTTCAATTGGGAACATTAACCAGTATAACCACCAAACTGGACCCATAAAGTGTTTAAAGTACTTAATAACACCCTGCTCTTTAATACCAACATAATTGTAGTAAACAAATACAACTAAAGCAAGTGTAAGTGGCATCTCTAAAAATGCAGTAGGAGCTTCAAAACCTGGAATAACACCGATTAAGTTAGCAATACATACAAACAGACCGATTGTAGCTACTAATGGAAGATACTTACGAGCATTCTCTTTACCCATCACATCAGTACCCATCTGTAAAACACCACCAATATACGCTTCCATTAAGTTCTGAGAACCTTTAGGAACTAACTGTAAGTTTGACATTGCAAATCTAACCAATAACAGTGCAAGACCAGCTGATAGCACCATGTGCGTTAAATAGATGAAAGTCTTATCGTGAGAAATAAGACCGAAAAATGTAAACAATTCTGGCATAGAAGAGCTCCCTGTCTAAAATTAAATTACGAAATTATAGTCAAAGTTGCATTAAATTTATATAATAGAAGAGACTTTTTGCAAAACTTTTTGCATATTTTGCTATAGTTATAAATATTCTTAATATAACAGAGGAAATACTAATGCATATTTTAAAATCTATTACACTTATTACTCTCACTGCAAGCCTGCTTTTTGGTTCTTCCCAAAGTAAAAAGAGTTCCCAATTAAGTCAGGTAATAAAAACAGGTGATAGAAGTTCAAAACTACTGATTCAAACACTTGGGTCACAGATGAAAAGTAAACTAAAGAAAGATGGTGTGATGAAAACATTAGATTTTTGTGCAGATGAAGCTTATAATATTACTCAAAAAGTAAATAAAAAACTTCCAAAGGGTGTAAGAGTTAAACGTATAAGTACAAAATACAGAAACCCTGCGAATTCTCCTAAAGATAACGAGTTAGCTGTTTTAGAATCATTTGTTAAACTAAAAAATTCAAATGTAATCATGCCTAAACAGTTAGTTGAACAGGTAGATGAAAAAACATTTAAGTACTACAAGCCTATATTTATAGATAACAAAGCATGTCTAGAGTGTCACGGAAAAATTAAAGATGTGGAGATTAGAAGAGCTATTGCTGCAAGATACCCAATTGACAGTGCAAACAATTATGAACTTGGGGACTTTAGAGGAGCAGTAGTTGTCACTATTATTAAGTCCGCAAAGTAAGCAAGCTCACTTTACTCCGCTTGGGCCGCTAAGACCACTTTTGGCCAAAGCCTTATGCAAAGAAATCACTAAATTATTTCTTGTAAAAGTCTGCATTATTTAATGCAAAAGTTGCTTTCTAGCAACAAACGCAAGTAGCCATTTAAGCTACTTAGCGAATTGTATAGCTCTACTTTCTCGAATCACGTTTACTTTTATCTCACCAGGGTATTGAACCTTCTCCTCTATCTCTTTAGCTATCTCTCTAGCCATTAAAACAGATTCATCATCATTTACCAGTGTGGCATTTACAATAACTCTCACTTCACGACCTGCATTTATTGCGTAGGCCTGTTTCACACCTGTATGTTGTGAAGCGATATCTTCTATCTCTGTTACACGTTTTAAGAAGCTCTCAAGAACTTCTCTACGTGCACCAGGACGAGCAGCTGAAAGTGCATCTGCCGCACAAACAGCTCCACACTCTACAGAATTAATCTCTTCTTTACCATGGTGTGCATAGATTGCGTTTATAACTACTGAACTTTCATTATAACGGTTACAAATCTCAGCACCTAGATCAACATGGTTTCCATCATGATCATGTGTCAGAGCCTTACCTATATCATGTAAAAGTCCCGCACGTTTTGCTAAAACTGGGTCTCCACCCATCTCAGCTGCCATTATTCCGGCTAAGTGAGCAACTTCTAAGGTATGTGCTAAAGCATTTTGTCCATAACTAGCACGATAACGAAGACGTCCCAGTAGCTTCATTAGCTCCGGATGCATTACACCTATATTCATATCAGCGATCAGCTCTTCACCCTCTGAAAGGATTCCAGCTTCAAACTCATCAGATACTTTTTCAAATATCTCTTCAATTCTAGCCGGCTGAATACGCCCATCTTCTATAAGAAGTTGTAGTGTCTTCGTTGCAATTGCACGACGATAAAGATTAAAACTGCTTACAAGAATCGCATTTGGCGTATCATCTATGATAATATCAACACCCATCAGTGTTTCAAGGGCTTTAATATTTCGCCCCTCTTTACCAATAATACGACCCTTCAGTTCATCATTATCAAGATGAACTAAGTTTGTTAATCTCTCAGATGCAAACTCTCCCGCAAAACGGCTTGTTGCCTGAGCTAAAATATAGCTTGCCTTTTTCTGAGCCTCTTGTTTGGCCTCATTTTCATAACGTCTTACTATATGGGCAATCTCACCGCGAGACTTATCTTCTACGTTTTGTAACAGAGCAGTTTTTGCCTCGTCCTTTGTCATTCCGGCACTATGTTCTAAAACATGAACTGCCTCGTCTATCTTCTCTTCATATCTGTTTTTCAGTGAGTTTAAAGATTTTTCATTTCTCTCTAAATTAAGTTTTTGCGACTCAACGATACTGTTTTGTGAATGAATTCTCTTCTCTTCATCTTGCTTAAATCGTTTAAAACTCTGCTCTTTTCTTATTAAATCATCTTCTCTTTGATGCAGATTGGCTTTTGCTCGCTCTTTTGCGCTTTCATACTGTTTTGTTGCTTCTAGTTCAATCTCACGTGACTTGTTGTGAGCACGTTCTAGAAGTGATTGCGCTTCATTTTCTATAGCTTTTGCTTTTGCTTTTGCCTGATCTGTATAAACTTCGAAATTAGCACTTGTTAATTTTTTAGAGATGAAAAAACCAATAACCCCACTCACAGTAGCAATCCCGCCACCAAGTAGTATCATGTTTAACATCTATTATTTCCTCTTGTTGACTCTAACCAGTTCTTTTGTTGGTGTTAAGAGTATATCACCAGTGACATCATATGAATCACAAATATTCTCTTTTGTGTGACAAAATTCTTGTTGTATAAAAATTGTATAAGGTCTCTTTTTTAATTTCTCAAAGAAACGATCATACATCCCTTTTCCAAAACCAACTCTTTGTAAATTTCCATCTACCCCAACTACAGGAACAATGGCTATATCAATTTTATTAATATTTCTATATGTATTACCCGCTTCAAAAATTCCAAATTTCTTTTTCTTCAGCGGTAATCTAAATGGTACCATCTTAAAACTTTCGCCTTGCATAAATGGAATAAAAATATCATTTTTTTGTCTCATTTTTGTGAGAACTTTTAAAATATCTACTTCCATTGGCAGAGGATAGTAAAGAAGTATTCTCCTGTTTTTTATGCCTTTCAACTCTTTTAAAAGCCGTTTATTTACTAAAGAATTCCTATATAGCCTATTGTGCGAAGGGAGGCTTTTAATTTTTTGTAAACAATTTTGTCTAAATATAGTTTTTGTAAGAGGCATATAAAATCTTTAAGATATAATTTCATATATTTTATCACAAAGGTATATAAATTCATGCTAAAAACTTCTATTTTATCCACTTTACTTACATTTACTCTATTTTTTCAAGCTTGCTCTAGCGATTCAGACCAAAATACCAGTGATATGGTTTCATCAAATGAATATATTTTAACTGCTATAAATAACACTCAATATATCGCGAAAAAAGAACCAAATGGCTTTAGCGTAGAGAATACTCAAGGAAAAGTAATCATCTTTGATATTTTTGCAACTTGGTGTCCACCATGTAAGGCTGCAGCATCACACCTTAGCTCACTTCAAGCAAAATATAAAGATAATCTAGTAATTATCGGTATTACTATTGAAGAAGATATCTCAAATGAAAAACTACAAGAGTTTAGAGAGATGTATGATGCACAATATACACTTGTTAACTCTAAAGATAATCGTCGTTTAGTTGATGATATAGCTGAGAGTTTAGATGTTGGAGATAGATTCCCTATTCCTTTAATGGCTATGTATTTAGATGGAGAGTTTATAACTCATTATGTTGGTGCCATAGAAGAAGAGTTTATTGAGAGTGATATCAAAAGAGCTTTAGGTCTATAGATGTTGAAAATATCTTTCTTGCCGATAGGCAAAGCTTTAGTGATAGGAATTTTTCAAAGAATTCACTTCTTTGAAAAAGGAGACAAATAAATATGTTCGGATTCATAAAAAAATCTTTATCTAAAACTGTCGATGCAATAAAAACAGTTGCACCGAAAAAAAAATTATTCTTCACAAAAGATGAACTTGAAGATATTTTACTCGAAGCTGATGTTGAGTATGATTTAGTCGAAATAATTATAGAGCAGACTTACCAGGAAAAAATTACTCGTGAGATTCTTCGCTCAAAACTTTTAGCGACTCTTGCACATACAACTTACAAAGAGCCTGAGTTCACTGCTCCGTTTGTAGACTTAATTGTTGGCGTTAATGGAGCTGGAAAAACTACAACTATCTCCAAACTTGCTCTTCGCTATAAAAATGAAGGCAAAAAAGTAATTCTTGGAGCTGGAGACACTTTCCGTGCTGCTGCTATTGAACAGTTAACTCAGTGGTCTGTCAAACTTGATATTCCTATAGTATCTTCAAAACAGGGTCATGATTCTTCGGCCGTAGCGTATGACACAATAGACTCAGCAAAATCAAAAAGTTTTGATAATGTAATTATCGACACTGCCGGTCGCCTTCACACTCAAACAAATTTAGCTAATGAGCTTAAAAAGATAAAACGTATCTGCGATAAAGCTCACGCTGGGGCACCTCATAGAACTATATTAATAATTGACGGGACACAGGGTAACTCTGCTATCTCTCAGGCAAAAGCATTTAATGAGATGATAGGAATAGACGGAATTATCATAACAAAACTAGACGGAACTGCAAAAGGTGGTAGTGTGTTTAGTATCGCTTATGCACTAGAACTTCCTATACTCTACGTAGGGACTGGTGAACAGCCGGAAAATCTTACACCATTTGACAAATATGAGTTTGTCGATAGCTTACTTGATGCTCTTTTTGTAGAGGAAGAGTAAAAATCCCACTTCAAATATATGGCAATATGTCATATATTCACCTCCCTTTTTTTTAATCCACTAAAATACCTTAACTAATAAATCACACTAGTGTGATGAGCTTCCTGCTGAAGGAAACTTAGCGTTAGCGCAGGTAGCGGAATCGAGGTGCCCCTTGAGGGTATACTTCCGATACCGTTATGAATAAATGAAGGGTCTCCTCCATTTTATGAAATAAAATTAAGGTAGTATAATGGCGAAGAAGAAAATACTTTTTGAGTGTCAACACTGTGGACTCACGACTCCAAAATGGATGGGAAAATGTACAAACTGTGGAGCATGGGACTCATTTGTAGAACTAAACGAACATCAACAAGAGGTAGTGAAACAGACAAAATCAACTTCATCTAAATCTGCTAAAGCCCTTAGTATAAACGACATAGTTGAAGAAGAAGTATTTAGGTATAGCTCACTAGATAATGAGCTTGATACTGTTCTAGGTGGCGGAATAGTCCCAGGATCACTTACTCTTATAGGAGGAAGCCCTGGTGTTGGTAAGTCTACACTACTCTTAAAAGTTGGCTCAAACATCGCCTCAACAAATAAAGATGTACTCTATGTTACAGGAGAAGAGTCAACTTCCCAGATTAAACTTCGTGCAAATAGACTAAAATCAAATCATGACTCCCTATATCTTCTAAGTGAGATAAGATTAGAACAGATACTTGTTGAATTAGAACATAGAGAGTATGATTTTTTAATCATCGATTCTATTCAAACTATTTACTCAGAAAACATTACTTCAGCACCAGGTTCAGTAACTCAAGTGAGACAGATTACATTTGAGCTTATGAGAATAGCTAAAGAGAAAGATATCGCTATATTCATCATTGGACATATCACTAAAGAGGGTTCTATAGCAGGACCGAGGGTACTAGAACACATGGTTGACACTGTTCTTTATTTTGAAGGTGACTCTTCTCAAGAACTTCGGATTCTTAGAGGGTTTAAAAATCGTTTTGGACCTACCAGTGAGATAGGAGTATTTGAGATGAAATCTGAAGGCTTAGTCTCTGCTACAGATATAGCCTCACGTTTTTTCAATCGTAACTCAGAACAACCTGGTTCTGCACTTACCGTAATCATGGAAGGTTCACGTCCTATCATACTTGAAGTACAAGCCCTTGTGTCAGAATCACATACACCAAACTCAAAACGCCAGGCTACAGGTTTTGATAACAATCGTCTCAATATGCTTCTTGCACTTTTAGAGAGAAAATTAGAAATTCCCCTTTCAGGTTATGATGTTTATATAAATATTACAGGTGGAATAAAAATCACTGAAACAGCAGCAGATTTAGCAGTTTTAGCCGCTATTATCAGTAGTTTCCGTGACCGTGCTATATCAAAAGAGACTGTATTTATAGGTGAAGTTTCATTAGTTGGTGATGTACGTGAGGTATATGCACTCGATACAAGGCTTAAAGAGGCAAAAATGCAAAATATTTCTAAAGCCTTAGTATCTAAAAAACCACTTGAGAAGAGTACAATTAAAACTTATATAGTAGATGAAGTCACAAAACTTTTAGAATGGTATTAAATTCATCATTAAAAAAAGTATTTTTTATCCATAAAAATTGTATAATCTTGAAATATACAACGAAAGGTAAAATATGATTGATGCACAATTCCGCAGTGAAGAGAGATATTCAAAAATGTCTATAGCATATGAAGGCAAAGAAGAAGGCAGCAAGGTTTGTGCAGTGATTGATAAAATTACTGGTAAATATGACATAAAACCTGAATCTTACACTTGTAATATATCAGAAGGAAAAGACGTGGTTGTAGTTGAGTATCATGATGACACAGATCGTGAAGCTGGCAAAATATTTGAAGAAATTCTTGATGTTCTAGAAATTAAAGAGTGTCAGTAATAGTTTATTATTAAAAATATTTTAAATAATCCGATATACTAAACATAACAAATAATTCAAGGAAGAATAATGGCTGAAGAAGAAAGCACAGAAGAGGAACAACAACCCAAAGAAAAAAAATCAAACATGCTGATGATTATTATCATCGTTGTGTTGATACTGATAATTTTAATCGGTGCGACGGTTGGTATTCTGTTAATGAGTGGAGATGATGAGGCCGAAGTTTCTTCACCACCGCCAGCTCAAGAGAAAACTGTGTCTAAATCAAAAAGAAGCAGTTCTAGTAGTAATTATGATGACTCTAGACAACTAAGTGATATTGGAATTTTATATCCACTTGATACTTTTACAGTTAACCTAAAAAGTGATGCTGGTAGAAGATACCTAAAAGTTACTATGTCTTTAGAGCTAGAAGGTGAAGAGCTTAGCTTAGAACTAGATGCTAAATCACCAGTTCTAAGAGATAGAATCATTAGAATTTTAACATCTAAAACTCTTGAAGAGATATCATCTAAAAAAGGGAAACAGAAAGTTTCTTCTCAAATTATGGATACATTAAATTCAATGATATCCGATGGTACAATCAGAGGTATCTACTTTACTGAGTTTGTTATCCAGTAAATGATTGGTATCGACCTAATTAAGACCTCACGCATGGATCGCTTGATAGAGCGGTTCGGCGAAAAAGCCCTCCAAAAATTTCTCTGTGAAAATGAAATTGCCCTTGTAAAAAACAATAAAACTGCCGCTGGTTTTTGGGCGGTTAAAGAGGCTTGTTCCAAAGCTTTAGGTGTTGGTATTGGAAGCGAATGCAGTTTTCATGATATAGAGGTTTCAAAAACATCAAAAGGTGCCCCGGAAATACATTTGTCAAAAAAAATTCTTACTGCATTTAATATAAAGGATACAAGCGTGTCCATTACTCATGATGGAGAGTATGCTATAGCCGTTGTAGCTATAGAAAAGGTTTAATCAACCACCGCCTACAAAATCAAGAAGTTCCAGTTTATCACCATCACTTAACTTATAAGCATCCCAAGAGTCTTGTTTTACAATCTCCATATTGACTGCAGCAGCCATTACTTTCCCTTCAAGTGACAGTTCATGTAACACCTCTAAAAGTGTACTCTCATTTTTAAACTCTCTGTTCTCACCATTAACTACAATATCCATATTTTCTCTTTTTTATATATTTAACTATTTATTTTCCTAATTGTATCGATATTTATTGAATATATCATCAATACTTGATATACTAAGCGCAAAATAAAGAAAACTTAAAGTGCATACTATGATAAATTCTAAAGAACTCCTTGAATATACACAAAACCTCTCTATACTACTTGTTGAAGACCATGATGAACTCAGAATGAATACTGACTCAATTCTAAAAAACTTTTTTAGGGAAGTAACAAGTGCTGAGAATGGTCAAGAGGCACTAAAGAGTTATCTAAATTATACTAAAGAGAGTAATGGTAAATTTTATGATATAGTTTTGACGGATATAAAAATGCCAAAAATGGATGGGGTTGAACTTACTAAAAATATATATGAAATCAATCCTTCACAAGCCCTGATAGTTCTCTCTGCATTTGATGATTCTAAATATCTACTGCCTTTAATTAATTTAGGAATAGAACAGTTTTTAAAAAAGCCATTAGACTTTCAAGAATTACTTGAAACTTTACTAAAAACATCTAAAAAAATAACAAATACAGTGCCTAAAAACCATACTAACACTATAAAAATAAATGAATCTTTTACATACAACAGAGAGAGTAAATCCTTACTAAATGACAAAAGCAATGTCTATTTAACAAAGTATGAGATTCTTTTTATACAGCAACTCACTACAAACTTAGGCAAGATATATTCAAATGAGGATATAGTTAACAATTATTTATCATTAGATGAAAGTATAGATGCACAAAATATAAGAAAACTAGTCTCTAAACTAAGAAAAAAACTACCTGAAGACTCATTAGAAAGTATTTATGGAGTTGGGTATAGATTTATCCCATTTTACGACTAAGTTACAATGTAACTCGAAAATTATGTATCTTTTGCACCCCTAAACAGTATTCTTAGCGATCCGGGATGGAGGCACTAAAGCCTTTTCAGACAAAACATATCTTCTACCCAAAACGTACACTTAGATAGAAATTTGAAATTATTTAGCGTCTTAAATGCAAGGACGTAATGAAGGATTAATTAATCTTTTTCAATAAATAGTTCCATGCCAGCATGTTTTTTAAATTCATTTCCAAGTTTAAGTGTTTTTATAGCCAATTTTGCTTCTAAAAGATTATCAAATATTCTAACTTCATCACCAACTGCTACATGATACTTTAGCACTCCATCAACTTCTTTTTCTTCTATTTTATACTCTTCATCTGAGTGAATCATCTTCATTCCTTTTTCTGTATCTTAACCAAAACAGCTTCGAAATTCATAAACAACACTGTTTACTCTAATAACTAAAAGGTATTTATAATAATATTTTTGGAAGTTTAAAGTGGTGGGTCCTATGTGACTCGAACACCTTCTTATAAATATTTTCAGAACTTCATAACACACAACAAATCCCTTTAGATAGAGCCTTTAAGCTATTTATAGAAAAAGATGTTTTTTGCATGTTTCAACAAATATTCTCTCATTTATGCTAAAATGTTGAAACAAATTGTTGAAACAAAATATTAGGTAAACTCATGCCATTTAGAAAAATTAAACAAAAAAAATATAACGGTATAAATGAATACTATAGAAAATCAGATCAAGATAAAAAAACTATTTCATTCTATATAACATATAGAGATATTGACAATAAAGTGAAAAGAGACAAAACTGATGCAACAAATAAAGACGAAGCACTTGAAATTTTAAATAAGAAAAAAATACAATTATCAAAAAATAGAAAAAAAATACAAAATGACTCTTCATTGCTTCATCAAAAAATATTAAACGACTCTCTAACTCTTGATGAAGTTGCAAAAAAATATCACCCTACAAAAACAAACCCTGAAGCAAGACGAAATGAAGCTAAATATTATAATCACATAAGCTCTACTCTTGGTAAAAAGAGAATATCTAAGATCACTGAAGCTGATGTCAAAAACCTTAGCAGTATATTAGAAAAAAAGAAGAGTATACGAGGTGGTCTTCTGAATCCAAGAACAGTAAAAGATATTATAGAAAACTTACGTGTTATTTTCAATTGGAGTATTGAACAAAACTATATAAATAAAAATCCAGTAATTGTTAAAAAAATAATTACAACAGATGACAATGAAGCTGGTAGAGTACTTACAGATGATGAACTTGAAAAATTATGGTCTATTAATGACCTGAAAATAAATGATAGATTATTTCTCTTTTTAAAAACTTGTTACTATACTGGTGCAAGACCAGCAGGTGTAATTGATATTCAAGTAAAACACATTAATTTTACGGATAAAAAAATTAGAATTAAAGCTATGAAAAAAGGGAAAAGCTATGAAGCAAATGCAAATAATGAACTTATAAGCATGTTGCAAGAATGGATTATCGAACATAATTTAGTGCATGATAACTTTATATTCTATCCTATCCAAACATATAAGAGAGCCAAAACAGAAGAAGAGAGAAGAAGAATTAAAAATATTTCGGCAAGATATGAAGGATACTCAAGACCATTAAGAAAGATATTTAATAAACACTTCAATCAGGATATAGGAAGCTATGATATAGCTTATCGTGTAAGTATTTATACAATGAGACGAACTGCTGGTACTAAAATATATAAAAATCATGGGATAGTGCATGCTAAAAAGTTTTTAAATCATACAGACATTAAAACAACAATGAAGTATCTCAATATTGATGATGATATGGAGACAATTGAATATGGATTATAGTCACTATTACGAAGAATATAATGATACTTTTCCAGATAAAACTGATTAAATTTATAAAGAGATTATACTCTCACCGTTAACGTACTAGGTCATATTGATCCCAATACTATTACAAAACAGTTAACCATAAACTATTTACAAGGTTCTAAAATCACTAACTCAAAAAAAGAGCCTCTAAAACGAGACTGTAAAGTAATTTAGTTCACTTGCTTTGAAGTACTTTCTATACTAAACAATCCTATAAAGAGTATAAAAAGCCCTATTGTAAACTGTTTTGCTAAAAGTGGTTCTGGTATACAGCTTACGAAAAATATAGTTGCAAACAAAATTGACAACTCTTTTATCTCAGGATTATTTATTTTTAGTTTTACTACTTGGTAAATCGTATACAAAAATAGTAACAATCCGATAATTCCCATTTGAAGTAGTATTAATAGATATTGATTATGAGGATGAAATCTTTTCATGAAGTTTCTTGTCTCTTCTGTAAGGTATGGATACTCCTTAGTTTCTAATACCAATATAGTTTCATCCATAAAATCGCCAAGACCAATACCCAATAGAGGATTTTCTTTAAGAATATCATATGATGTAATATAATACGCAACTCTTATGCCCCAAGAACTATTGAGGTTCATTTCTGAAATCTCTTTAACATCATTCACTCCTGCAGCAACTCTCATCTTAAATGAATCACTTACACTATAAGCTACTGTGAAGATTGAAAAAAGAAGCAGTGTACTTATCAAAATAGATTTTAGTGTAATCCTAAAATGAATAATACTTATGACAAAAACACCAACTACAAACGCAATCTGCCCTGTTCTCCCTATAGCTAAAAAAAGATTACCCGTTACTGTTAAAAAAAAGAAAATATATACAAGTTTTTCTTTTAACTCATAATGATTAGCAAATATTCTATTCAAAAGCAAAAGAGATGTAAACGCCATGAACACACTATAGTCAATATGCATCATAAATGGGCTTGGGTTTTGTACAGTTGCATGCTTAAAAGTCCAGAGCTCAAAAAACACTCCATACGCTATAACTTCACTTATAAACATTCCAAGTAAAAAAGCTGTTATAATGGACTGTATTTGCTCTTTTTTTATAGATGTTGCTATTACAAAAAGTGCAAAAAAATATAAATCTAAGCGTATACCCTTCAACCCCATAGTTAGATTCTCTGTCCAAGTAAACGACAAAATACTAAAAGCTAAAAAGAAAAGAATTGCCATTAAAAGCCTACTTGACTTTATTTGATTATATTTTCTTTGAAAACCTCCTTCAAATACCCATAATAATGGTAATAGAATAATGAATAAACTAATAAGGGCTCTTGATAGTGGTAATATAAATGCAAATATTACTACTGAAAAATATATACTTTTTTCAAAATTTATTTTTTCTTTTAGCATATTACTTTGCGCCAACTTTACCTAAAACAACTTTTATTGTTTTTATCAATATAACAAAATCAGCCCATAAAGACCAGTTTTTTATATACCAAACCTCAAGTTCATTTCTCTCCTTAAAAGTCAAATTATTTCTACCACTAACTTGCCATAATCCTGTAATACCTGGTTTAACTTTAAGTATAAATTCTTGATTATCTCCAAGCTTGCAAGACTCTTTTATCATATATGGACGAGGACCAACAAGACTCATCTCACCCTTTAGTACATTTATAACCTGTGCCAGTTCATCGAGAGATGTTGCTCTTAAGATTTTTCCTATTTTTGTAATACGAGGGTCATTCTTATATTTATGATACTCTTCATAGTATTCTATTTCGTCCGGATTCTCTTTTAAATATTTTTGCAGTAGTTCATCCGAATTTTCATACATTGTTCTGTACTTACAACATACAAAATCATTATCATCTTTACCTAGTCGATACTGTTTGAAAAATATAGAACCTTTAGCCTCAAACCTAATCGCTAAAATAATTATTATATGAATAATAATTATTATAGGTATTATCGCTAAAATAACAACTAGATCAAACAAACTTTTTATCCAAATATTTCTTTTTATTAACAGTTTATTCTCTATCTGAATAGTGCTATATCTTATGTTTGAGTACTCCATAATATTTGAGTTGGCAAAGTTTATATTGGTAACATAAGGCACTATATAAACCGAACTCTTTTCACTTAGATATTTCTCAATTTTTCTATTTATTTTTTCTAAGCTTATGCCTTTTGAAGAGATAATGACAGTATCATATTTTTTTTCTACAGACTTCATTCCAAGATACCAGTTAGTGCGAAACTCTTTTTTAAAGATATCTACCTGCTCTTTGTCTCCAACTATCAAAACTCTGTTTTTAAAAAATGAAAAATTATATATGACTCTCTTTACAAGCCTTTTTGCTATAGGCACAAAGAACATAGCAAACGCGAAGTACAAAGTGATAAATAGTCTAGAGTAGTCTAAAGATGTATTAAGAAGAGTAAGCAGAGCCAGAACAATAAAGTAGGCTAGAAGTAAAGATTTAAGGACCTTTTTAGCCTCTTGCCAAAAATCATATCTCAGAGTATATATTTTTTCATAATACATTAAAGCTAAAACTATAAAAATTACGAATTGAAAATTTCTTAATAAAAATTGGTCAAATATTTGTATACTTGAATCATTGATACAAAGTCCTATATGTGAAGTTAAATAATATATACCAATAAGTAAAAGAGCATCAAGAAGAATAACAATAAAATTTAATAAATTATTTTTCATTTGTATTTCCAAAAAAAACTAATTGCAGAAGATATATGCCATAAAAATAATTTAAAATTTTTTGAAGAACCCCTTCTATATTCATGAAAAATTTTATAGTTTGGATTAATAACTGTTTTTCCAAATCTTTTGGCCCGGATTGTTATATCTATATCTTCCATGTACATAAAAAAACGTTCATCAAAGCCACCCAATTTTTTAAATACCTCTGTATTAAAAATAAAAAAACAACCATGTGCAACAGGAATTTCACTAATCTCTGCGGGCTCTATACTGTTAAGTTCGTTTTGTTTAATATTTAATCTTCTTTTTATCAAGCTCATTGGTGTTGGTACGTCTCTAATAGTATGTTGCAGAGTTCCATCTGGAAAATATACCTTTGGCACTGATAATGATACATCTTTATTAATATACATCCATTCAATAAGATTTTTAATGTCAAGTCCATTAAAGTATGTATCTGCATTAATGATCAAGTGAAATTCTGATACATTAGATAAGTTTTTAAAAGCTACATTATGTCCTTTTCCAAAACCAAGATTTTTTCCATTAAATATATAAGTCACTATATCATATTCTTCACAAGGTCTTCTTAGATAGTCAGTAGGAGAATTATCTACAATAACTAATTCTTTCTCCAGATCTATAGATAAGAAATTATTTATTACTCTCTTGAGAATATCCGTATTTTCATTGTAAGTAACTATGCTTGCACTAATTTTTATCATATTTTAACCAACAATCCAACATTTCTTATGAACCCTTGCTTTAAGAGCTTGTATTTTAAAAGTATCTTTCTTTTTTGCCAAAAAGGTTTTGATTCAATTGTTGTAAACTCTTCTAACATTTGTATGGTTTCTTGATCTAATTTATCTCTATAAATATCTAAAAAGGCTTTAGCTTGCATAATATTTATTCTCATATGTATTATGCACTCATTATCTCTAAAAATTATACTTTTAAATATTCCTGCGATGTGTCTTAATATGTTTACACTAAAACCTTTTGCTCCTATAGTGTTTTTCCCATGTTGTCTATACTCAATAGTAGCTTCTTCTATATAGTTTATTTTTCCAAATTTACTTGCGACTAAACCTAACCACCAATCATGCATAATATAATTTTCATGAATTGGCAAACTAATCTTTGCTAATTTTCTATTTATCATCATAGTACAGCCGGTAATGGTATTTTGAATTATAAGTCTATTTAAAGAGTTATATTGAGGTAATATAAATTCATAATTCCAAAATGACTTATCAATTATTTTTAATTCTTCATCTACAACTTTTAGATCACTATGTATAAGCACAGGTTTACTAGGAAAACCTTTTTCTACTTCTTGCATTTTTTGTAAAGTTATTTTTATCTTCTCTTTATTCCAAATATCATCTTGATCACAAAACATAAAATAATTACTATCTCCATTTTGTAGTGCGTAGTCTAATAAAGCATAAAAGCTACATTTCGCTCCAATATTTTCATTTGATGGCATTATTTCTAAATCATAAGACTTTAATATTTCTAATGTACTATCAGTTGACATATCATCCCGCACAATAATACGAAAAAATTCATGTGTTTGAGAGAACAATGATTCTAATTGTTCTTTTAAATATTCTTCTCCATTATATGTTGCTAATAATATTGTAATCATTTTCTTTTAAAACTTATGCTTAGTCCAATTAATATGGGAGTCTTCTATGTGTTTAATCGTCTTCTTTCTATTTTCATAACCTATAAACACCATTTTTCCTGGATCTTTATAGCCTTCAAACCAAGCTCTTACGATAGATATAACATTAGGCCTTTTTAATAACATCTCTTTTAAAGTATTTATCTTTTTGAAAGTACCATCATCTGCTACTGCTATAACTTTATTATCATGCTCACCTTTATCCATAAGCTTCAACATACCAATAACTTTTACTTTTAATATATCACCACGATTCGCACTCTCTGATAAAACAATAATATCAAGAGCATCACCATCACCACTTAATGTTTGTGGTATGAAACCATAATTTCCAGGATAACCTAAGAACTTAACCTCTCTTGGTTTACCGTTTTTAAATTCCCATTCTATATCTCCACTCTTATGTCCAACTTCCCATTTTTGACGAGAACCAGTAGGAATCTCAACAAGTATTTGATAAACATCATCTTTTTTATACTCGACATCATTTATCAAATGTTTACTAGAAAGCATTTTATACTTTCCATCCATAATATACTCAATTTTTTCTGCCGCTAAAGTAGTACTAAAAAGTACTAAAATTAATAGTTTATTAATAAGTGATGTCATTTTTAGCACTTACTAGTACAACCTCAGAAATTCCTTCAATTTTTGAGAATTCACTAATAAAGTCATTCATTTCAACATCTTCTTTTAAAGATATATCATAAGTCATGTAAAGTTTCTTTTTATCTCCTGATGGTTCCATATGCAATAAAGCATTATTTTCAGAATGTTCGTTGATATATGAAACATAACTATCATCTTCTGTTTTATCAAAATAAAATCTTAATATAAAATCACTTGAACGTTGAACTCCAAAGTTAAATTTGAAAAGTACCCATGCAACTGCACTCATAAAAATAGTCGCATATAATGCAATAAAATAGTTACCTGTTCCAGCTCCCATACCAACTGCTAGTGCCATAAAAACATATGCAGTATCTTTAGTGTCCTTTACAACTGTTCTAAAACGTATAATACTCAACGCTCCAACAAGTGCAAATGCTCTAGCCAAAGAATTTCCAATAACCATCATCACAAAACCTATAATAATTGTTACAAATATAATTGTTAATACAAATGATTGAGAGTAAGAGAGACCTTGATGAGTCTTTTTGTATGTATAAGCTATGACTAAGCCTAAAATAAATGCCACTAAACTATTAAGTACTACTTCCATAGGAGTATAGTTAAACACTCCACTCATTGCTTCTACTAATTGATTTTCCATTTTTTTCCTTTAATCATCTAAATTTTCTATCAGAGATGTTGCTTCCATCCCCGTGCAATATTTTGAAATCGATGTGCGATTCAACTGATACTTAATCATTATACGGTGAAACCATGGAGGTACATGTTTTCTAAACTTAACTTCCATAATTGTATAACCATCTATTAACTTCCTCCTATATAAATCATCTTTTGGAAAAAGCTCCGTTGTTTGTGTTCCATAAAGCTCACCATCAAATGTAATACGAAACTCATAATCATATTTACTTTGATATGCTCTACGCTGATAATCTATAAGCATAATAGGCTTTATATTTTTTCTGTACTTATCATATATAAACTGTTTCGATACTGGATTGTCATCATTAGATAATGATGACAACAGTTTAAATACATCATTTATATTTTCTCTACTATGTTCTATACTTGTACGATGTTTATAAACAAAATTATTATATCTTCCCTTTAGCTCTAACATTATAGGAATGTTTTCATTATACTCTGTAGTATAAGTACGAATTCTGAACTTTTGACGATGCATTAGTCCATCTGTTTTTTCATAATAAAATGAGTATGCTGGATCATCAAAATAAAGACTTCTAACTAAGTACTTTTTATTTTCAAATTGCTCTACAAATGGGTCAAGTTGCATAAAATAAGAAAGCTCTTTTTCTATATCTTCTCTTCGTGCATCATCTAGGATATATTTAAATTCATATCTTAAAAAATGTTCTTGTATCTTACTCATGACAACCTCTTCTTTCTTTGCTTATTAAGTGCATCTTTTTTTCAAAGAGAGGCTCTTTAAGCTCATAGTTAATAAAGTCATCATCACTTATTATGATTTTCTTCTTTCTCAAGCTTTTAGTATCAAATTTATTAGGGGTGTCTATATAACTACTGTTTATTATAACTTTTGACTTTTTACCAACTGTTGCATTTAAAATATTTTTATCAAAAACACAATGTTCCAAGATGATAGTTCCACCTTCACTGTATCTCCAGTTTTTATGGTAAGCATCAACAGCTTTTTTATTACCCATAAAAGAGGTGTTGTATATATAAGCTTTTGAAGTATCTTTACTTTGCATGCCAATCTCACTACCTTGGATATGATTATTTACAGCAAGTAAATTACTTCCTTCACCTATAGATATACCTTTATCAGCTGAGTTTGTAAACCTTGTATTTGTTACTATTGCATTTGTAGTCATAAGATCAATTGCATCATTTCCACTATCTATAAACTCACAATTATCTATAATAACGTTTGATATATCTACATCAAGTGCATCTGAAAGTGATCTTACGAATTTTGTATTTTTAAATTTTCCATTACTATAGATGACATGTACCATATCATCAGTTCTATGACTATCATAAAATTCACAGTCTTCTACAATAAAGTCTTTTACATTATGGATAGACAACATAGCTGTATATTCATGTAGATTACCTTTATCTCCACTACCATCTTTAAAAACTACATGCTTAAATATAGAGCCATTTGCTTTTGCATCTTTTAGTGCAAATGTATTCCAAGGCTTTGTGTTATTTTTAGCTTTAAAAGTTATTGGATTATTTTTTGTACCTATTGCGGTTATTTTTCCAAGTACTTTTAAAGTTGCGTTGGTATCAAAAATTACTTCTGTTCCAGGTTCAATAATAATATTTTCTTTTATAATATTAAAACCAGAAAAACTTTTTTTACCAGACCATATTATTGGATCATTTTTTATAAAAGATTTAATCACACTATTAACTCCATTAAAACTTCTTTGTTTAATATTGGGCACTTTATTAATAGAAATAATTTGATTATCATTATTAAAAAACTCTAAAGAAACTTGACTAATACTATCCATATCAAGTCCAATTAATTCAAAGTCATATGTTGCTTCAGAATATTCGATATTTTCTGCTTGTGCATAAACTAGACCCTTTTTATCTTCATCATCAACTATTTTAATATTACTTAAAAGTTCTATTGGTATTGAAATTGTGTCATCTTTTGCTGAAAACAAAACTTTATTTCGATTAGTTTTATTATTAAGTACATAAGATATATAAACTTCATCAACATTAACTTCTTTAGATAACTTAATATTTAATTTATTTATTAGCTTATTGCCATTAACTGAAACTCTTAAAACATTGTTACTTTTTGAGTACCGATAGTCATTACTGATAGCTTTTCCTAAGAACATATCTTCATATTCTAAAATTCTATTTTTTATACTTAATGAAAAATTATCAAGCATTATTTTAAGCTTTTCGGGTTCAATATATCCTCTTCCTGCATTGTCAGCTTCAGTATTAGCTTTATCAAGAATTTTTTTAACATTGGTAATTTCTAAGTTCATTTTTTTTACAAAATTCTCTTTATTATTCAAAGAAAACTCTTTTAGTTTATGGTATTTTAGCTTATTAAAATCATAATTTTTATACAAACTTGACAATAAAGGAGATGATATAATATTGTAGTATTTATGCTTTTCATTTAGGTTTAAGAAACCCATACTATCCCATATAATAGGGGAGAACTCTTCTTTATAGTTATCATAATATAATATCCAATTATGTATTACATCGTGATGATCAGACCCTGTTAAGTCAAGATACATAGCAAAGCTTACAAACTCTTCAAAATTATACAAATCATATTTATTTTCTGTAATATCTAACAATAGCCTTTTAAGTGGAAACTTATTGTCTTTTTTATAATGATTGTTATAAGATGCCTTATCCCATATACTGGCTGTATTAAAAATATCAGAATCTACTCCTATAATTCTACTTGAAGCAATATTATCACCCTTGTAAATATCATTAGGCATTTTTTTATTTCTTCTTAAAAAATTCTCATCAATTTGTTCTACTTGCATTTTAGGGCCATTATATATACCATTGATTCCAACTGTAATAATACTACTTTCTGGAGCCAACAGTTTTATTTCTTTAGCTAATATATATGAAAGATGGTTATTTACTAAAAAACTAGTTTTTGGAGCAATAAAGTTTAATTTTCTAACGCCATCAATTAAATTATTTTTTGATAATTTAAATCTCCACGATGCTTGTGGGTAATACCAATGATAAAAGGTATCGCCTCTAAACCTAGTTTTACCTTTAAATACTTTCCCATTTTTAAATAAAAATCCTTTTTTATCATCAAAGGCACTAGTGGGCAAATTATTACGTAGTTCTTTCTCATATGTTGTCTTAAGAAAAATATTAGCATCATTTTTAGAACTTAAGGCAGAAAAATATAAAATTTTGTTTCTAAGATCTAAATACTCAACCATTAATATTGTCCTGATCTTTAATGGATGTACATCAAAAAACTGGTATTTATAACTATCAATTTTCAGTTCTAGTGTTTTCGTTACAAGGATATAACTGAAAACAGTAATAGGCAAAGTAATAATTAAACTGAAAACAACAATTTTCTTAAATTTATTCATCTTTAGCCCCATTAAATATTACTTGAATTTTTAGATTTTTTATATCAGTTTTCTCTCTCAGATTGATAATAACGAAAGGATCATTATTGTCTATTGCCAAATACTTTTCTGTACGTTTTATACCATTAGCAGAAATTATATCTTTTTTGCTATATGCTGTTTTATCATTATTGATTATAATTTCAAAGTCATCTATATATAAACCTTTAATGAATGGAAAGTCTAATCTAATATTGGATGAATCCTTAAAATCTACGATAGTGTTTGAAGTAAATTTGTCGCCATTTTTTAATTTAAATTGTATAGATTCTTTTTCATTAAAACCTTTTCCAGTATTTGCAAAAAATTGCCATTCACCATTTTGCAAAATTTTATTTATACTGTTATATCTTAAAATTTCACATGAAAAACTTATATTTAATATTCCAGAATAGTTTTGAAACTGCTTTGGAATGTTAAAAACAAAATACGGATCAATTCCAATTTTTTTATATTGATTATCTTTAATATTTTCTAAATCATTAAGGTTTTCTATATCAATTTTTTTTCTATTGATAGTTAAACTTATCTTTGAAATTGAAGTTCCATTTGCAATTGAATCAATATCTATCCTTAAACCTTTAAAGTTAGTGAACTTTTTATTTAAACTCAAACTATAAACACCTTGAGAAAAATTAAAATTATTTTTTGAATATACAATAGATTGTTTTCCAGAAAAAGATTTAGTATTGTCTATATAAAAGACTTGAAAGTCAGCATATTTTTGATTTAAGATATCATTGCTCTTTGAAACTCTCAGTGCTTTATTGTAATCGTTATGTTCTAATAAATATGTTACATATAAATCTTTTACCTCTTGTATGTCTGAATGTTTATTGTAAAGATTTTTTATATAAGTATTTGAAATATTCCTATCTATTTTTGATGAAACATCAATATAAACAAATTTACCATCAAAGTCATTAGGATAATTTCTTTCCCATTTTTCGGCAATTTTAAATGCTTTATTATTTTGCTTGTGAACAAGATAATAGCTAATTAAATATTTTGCACTTATTCGTCTATAATTATAATATTTATTTAACCTACTAACATTTTCTAACTCACTGTATAGCTGAAAATAATTTTTAAACTCTTCTTCTTTATTTTCAGATTCTTGTGCACTTTTGTATAAACTTTTTATATTATTTCCATAAAGGTCTGGTATTAGCCTTTCAATTTCATCTATAGTTTTTGGGTAATACTTCCATAGAATTACCGTCCCTAGAGCTAGAAAGCTCATAAATAAAGACAATAAACCAATTAGAAATAGAATATTATAAATTGTATATTTAGGCCTATAGAAAAATGTTTTCATCTTAAACTCAATCCCCCTTTATTTATACTATAATAGGATTGGTTGCCATCCTTCAAAATCATATTATAACTTTTTGACACATAAACTTCACTACATTTCATTTTTAAATAAACTCCCAACTCTCACATTTTCAGAAGTTGCTAAAAATTTTTCATAATTTTTCATAACCTCTTCTTTATTTCTTATCCCTACTTTTTTATTACTTATATAAATCCCCCAAGGTTCTAGATCCTTTGTTATTACTGAGTTTGCTCCTACCGTAGCACCCTCACCTATTACTACTCCAGGTAATACTACAGAATTAGCACCTATAATACAGAATTTACCAATTTTTATTGATGAACTTTTTATATTTCGATATTTATTGTCGACAGTAGAATTACCAAAGCCGATATCCTTAAAATCATCTGTTGCAGTTAGTATTCTAACACCTTGTGAAATAGCACTAAAATCGTCTATTACCAATTCATTTCCACCTGTTATTGATGAAAAATTAGCAATATGTACAAAGTTTCCTATATTTATTTTTTCTTTTGCGTATATCAGTACAAAGTCATCAATAATAATATTTTTTCCAAACTCTATATTTTCAATTCCAATTATTTTTGTATATTCAAATGTTTTTACATTTGGTAATTTATACTTATCCACTAAATTGTCCTTTTTAGAATATTTATAATTTTATTTAGAATATCTTTCTCAAGTTCTGGATAGATAGGTAAACAAAGTATTTTCTTACTCATATCTCTTGACACACTACACTTTTGTTTTGGTTCTATATATTCTAAAGTATCAAGAGATGGGTAAAAATATCTTCGTGGATTTATATCTTCTTTATTTAAAGCTTTTTGTACTTTTAGAAGATCTTTTTCACTTTTAAAAACTACTGGAAAGTAACTATAATTTTTAGTTGAGTTCTCATTTTCTTTTTGAAACTGCACTATTCCATCTAACTCTTTTTGATAAACTTCATAAATTTCTTTTCTTTTCTTTTCTATAATTCCTATCTCATCAAGCATACATAATCCCATTGCTGCTTCAAACTCATTCATCTTTGCATTTGTACCTAAGTGAGGTATTGACTCTGAATTTTCTATCCCAAAGTTTATAAGGTATCTAGCTTTTTCTACTAAACTATCATCATTTATTATCAATGCCCCACCTTCTATAGTATGAAAAAGCTTAGTCGCATGAAAACTAAGAGTAGATATATCTCCATAGTTTAATACAGATTTATTTTTATATTGTACACCAAAAGCATGGGCAGCATCATATATTACCTTAAGATTGTATTTTTTAGATATAGCTTCTATCTTTTCCACTTCACAAGCATTTCCAAACACATGTACGGGTACTATTGCAGATGTATTTGGAGTGATATATTTTTCTATATTTTTCGAATCTATATTTAAAGTATCTTTATCTATATCAGCAAATATCGGGAGGATACCATTTGTCACCAGCGAACTAGTAGTAGCAACAAAAGAAAACGGGGTAGTGATTGTAAATCCTTTTATATTAAGAGTTCTATACGCTATCTCTAATGCTACTGTACCATTTGCTACTAATACTATATTTTTTACTCCAAGATATTCAGCTAATCTTTGTTCAAGTTTTTTAACCATTGGACCATTATTTGTTATCCACCCATTATTATAAATCTCATCTATATATTTTTTATATTTTTCTTTATTTGGCATATATGTCTTTGTTACGTTAATCATATTGATATCCCAATCTTTTTTAATAAATTTTCTTGGACTATATACTGACTTATTTCCTTTTTCTTCTGTGGAAATAGTTCTATATATTCTTTATACATTCTTTGGAGCTCATTTCTTTGTTCTACCTCTGAAAGTCCTGACCATTGTCCATTACTATGCACTCTATACACAGATAGAATATCTCTTAGAAATCCTATTTCAGCAAAATTTGCCATATATAAATTAAATAACCAATCTGCATTACCTTTTCCCTCATAATATATATCTGGTACTTTCCTTACCATTTCAGTTTTATAAAAACAACAAGAAAAATTTGCTGTTATTGCTGTTTTCAAAATAAAATCAAAATCGATAAATTTTTCTTGCAGCTTAAATTGTCCTGGATGGGGTGCACTGTAGTTTGCATCAAGATATTCTAAAAGAAGCATATTAAAACACATAGAAACTGAAGGGTTTTGCAACATAAAAAGTAATTGCTTGTGAAGTTTTTCTTCACTTATCCAATAATCATCACCCTCACATATAGCTATATACTTTCCATCAGCTTTACTAAAAGCATTTTTCATATTTCTCAACATACCTAGGTTGCCAGTATTTTTTAAGATATTTACATTATGCATGTTTTTATTTTCATTAAGTGTATTTGTAATAACATTCATAGTCTGATCAGTAGAACAATCATCTGCCACAATTAAATTTATGGAAAATAAACCTTTTTGATAAATTACACTTCGAAGAGTCTGAGCGATATAGTCTTGATGATTATATGATGTTATAATAACATCTATTTTATAGATCTCTTTATATTTACTTAATAAGTCCTCACTATTTTTGATTTTTTCTGATAGTATTGGAATTTGATTGAGTTTAAAGAATAAATTCGCCAACTTCTCATCTAGTGTAATTAAATTAAAAAGCTGTTCTATATCTTGACCTTCAAAATAATGCCAATATAGATTATCAAAATACCTGACTACTCTAACAATTATCTCATTGTGTAGCATTTGATTTGAAAGTTTGTTGATTTCTGTAAATACTAATATATTCCCTTCACTATTTTCTCTAAAGAATAATGATTTTTTACTCCATATGCCACCTTGATGCTTTCTATATGTGGCCATAACTTTAGGAATCATATGTATCTCACCATACAAAGAATTTTGCATATGCCAAAACCAATCAAGCGGTAATGTAGCTGGATTTAATTGTTGATTATTTTGTATATTATTTCTGTACATTACAGAATTAGTTTGTATAATATTTGATTGAAATAATCTTTCAAAAGAAAATTTATTTCCCGCTAAATTTGCAGGAAACACACCTTCTATTTTATCAGTTTCTTCATCTATAACATTGACAGGATGGAAGCATACAGAGCATTCTTGATGTTTTTCTAAATAATCCACTTGTATTTGTAATTTATTATTATCAACCCAAAAATCATCACCTTCGTTCAATGCGATATATTTACCCTGAGCTAAATTGAATAAATCTTGAAAATTATTATACACCCCTATATTTTCATCTCTAATTATTGGTATCATTTTGTCGGGATATTTTTGAGCTATTTTATTAATTATTGAAGGTGTCTTATCTGTAGAACAATCATCACCAACTAATATTTCAAATTTAAAATTTGTTTTTTGAGAAGCTATACTTTCTAGTGCTTGTTCAATAAATTTTTCATGATTATACGTTGCTACAATAACAGATACCTTAATATCTGAATTATTATTGACACTTGTATCTTCATATAATCTATACGAAGTTAAATTTTCTGAAAGATTATAAGACTCTAGTTCTACTGTTTCTTTAACATTATTTTTAAAAAATATATTTAGTTTATCATCATTAAATTCCAGTTTTGAAACTTCATTTTTATGTTTTTTAGATAAATATTCAATCTGATCATAAATAAATAAAATAAGACAATCTTCCCAAGTTTTAGTTGATTTTATATAATTTTCATAACACCAATAAGCATCTAAAAGAGATGATTTGCTTAATAGTAAATAATCTAAATACTTATTTCTAATTCTAAATGCCTTAAAGCGATATTTTGGTTCTAATATTAATGCTTTTGGTTCTCTTGGTATTTCTATAAATTGTTCAACATTATTTAATTTTAGCTTATAATCTACTAGCCCTACACTTTTATTTTTTAAAGTTAATACTCCAAATAATCTTTCTACTGCATGGAATATACTACTTGTAACACCAGATAAAGAATTTTCTTTTTGTATTTTGACCAGAGACTTATTGAAAACTCTAAAACTATCTACTCTACCCCAAAATATTGTTCCTGCAATAAAACCAAAATCTCCCATTTCATCTAGATTTATATTTAAATTTTTCGATAATCTTTTAACATTATTTTCGTTGTCATATTTAGTTGCTTGATAAGACAAATAATTTAACTTAGAACCAACCATATAAAGATTATTATTATTTTCGAATGACTTAATTATGTCTTTTACTAGCTTTTTACTCCCCAAAACTCCATCAAGTAATGATTCTCGCCAATACTGACCTATACTTGGTTCATCATGATCTCGTTTTGTATGTATTTTACAGAAATACTTAAAATTGCTTTCTTCTAAAATAGGAAGCAATCTTAAAAAAGGTAAAATATCGTAACCTTCATTTTCTACTTCAATTTCAATTCGATTATTTAATAATTGATTCAATAAGGGCTTAATTTCTCTTCTTTTATTTTTAGGAAATGTTACGAATAGAACATACTCATCACTTATATTATTTAAATATAATGATATCTCTTTAATAAGTTCTGGATAATATATATGAAGAACAACAGCAATATCATATTTATCCTGAGTTTTAAGTTTTTTCATTTGCTCAGTAATATCCAAAATGTCTAATTTATTTAAATCAACAGAAGTTGATTTTTCATTATTTGCTAAACTTCTCTGATTTATATTAGTATTTATATCGCCAGATATATTTCGTTTTTCTTTTTTACCGTATAAAATATAGTGAACTAGCGGGTTAATATTTTTTACGTCTTTATATTGTGTAAGATAAAAGTTAGTGTCAAAATCTTTACTTGGATTTCTCCCTTCTTTAGCTCCAGATTTTATATAATGTTCAACTGGGTTAATATCCTGCCTTCTTACATCAGGATATGTAAAAAGATAATACTCTATATCAAAAAGCCCACTTTTCTTTATTATTTTTTTCCATTTTCTATTCTTTAATGTTTTAATCATTTATTCAGAACCTTCATTAGCTTTCTTAGCGGTCTTGTAAGTTCCCAGCTTTTGCTTGTATATATATCAGATAATTCAATTTTTAATTCTTGAATCTCTATTATTTTACTATCTATATCTGTAATCTTTTGAGTTAGGTTTTGATTGTTTGTTTTCATCTCTTCATTCAGGCTTTGAATACTTTGATCTTTTGTTTTCATCTCTTCATTCAGGCTTTGAATACTTTGATCTTTTGTTTTCATCTCTTCATTCAGGCTTTGAATACTTTGATCTT
>Ga0209345_10000953_pt1 | contig 37027 bp, 53 predicted proteins | sample Cruoilmetagenom7_FD_187294 | JGI IMG/M metagenome (GOLD analysis project Ga0209345, IMG submission 187294) | Oil polluted marine microbial communities from Coal Oil Point, Santa Barbara, California, USA - Sample 7 (SPAdes) (version 2) | ecosystem: Environmental > Aquatic > Marine > Oil seeps ...
CCTGCCGCCCTTTTGTTATTGGGAACGGCCGTTGAAGTTGGGACAAAATTTGCCCGGTATCTTACCGGCGCTGCGGACCTCCGCCAAAGGTGATAAGGCTTTCGGCTCCGCTTTCTGAAAGCGTGGATACCCCGAAGAAATGGTCGTCGACCACCACATTTTCGAGGACCAGCTGCGTATCCGTGACATCGCGGCTATGCGCCCAATCCAGAGTATCGTTGCGCCGCCAATGGACGCGGTAGGCTGCGGCCCCTTCCACCGGCTCCCATGTGATCGTTGAATGCGGTGAGACTGCACCGGCGATGGTCACAGCGGAGGGTGGCAGCGGCGCGTTGGCTATTTCGCGCGCAACGGCAATGTTGAGCGCAGTCACGCGGGCGAGATAGGGAAAGTCCATATAGTCGACGGTATCGCCGAAAAAGATGCCGTCCTCGGTGCGCAGATCCTGATGCTGATGATTGTAATTTTCAGCACCGACCGTGAAGCGCACGGCCGGGAACCCCTGCGCTAGCATAGGGATATGATCGCCTCCGCGCCGGAAACGATCAGGCCGGCCGACCTTGAACACCTCAAGGCCAAGTTGCGGATTGGCTTCGCCAACGCGCGCGACCAACCGGGCGAGGGCCCGTGATGGGCCGTCCATCTCGCCGCCATTGCCGCGCCGAACGATTTGTCCTTCAAGATCTTCGGATGAGCGAATTCCCTCACTGAACACGCGGACCCGGTTGGCGACGGTTTCGCCGGACGATCCCAATGTGTTGCCGACAATATCATTGTTGAGGACGGCGGCGACATTCCATCCCTGTTCTACGGCATGACGGGCGAGCAGCGTGCCGCCCCATAGCCCCTGTTCTTCGCCTGAAAGCAGCGCATAGACAATCGTTGCATCATGCCGCTGTCGGCTCAGGACGCGGGCGGCTTCGATAACCAGCGCAGTGCCCGAGCCATCGTCATTCGCGCCCGGGGCATCGCTGGTAAAATCCATCGGGTCGGTGACGCGGCTGTCTATATGGCCCTGAATGATGATTACGCGACCGGGATCGCCCGTGCCGCGCTGGATCGCGAGAACGTCCTCGACAACTACGCCGTCCGGTGCGCGCGGCCCCGTAAAGGTGTCGGATATCGTGGTGACTTCTAGGCAGCCTCCGCAATCAGCCGAATAGCTTTCAAACTCGCTCGCGCCCCAGCGCCGGGCTGCACCGATTCCTCGCGTGGGATGGTCAGCGCTCGACAAGGTGTGACGCGTGCCAAAACTGACGAGCCTTTCGACAAGCGCGCGCATGCGCTCCGCCGATGCGGCATCATAGATGCTGATTGATTGGCTGGTCGCAGGAGCGGCGAACAGAAGCGCTGAAGTGGCGGCGAGGAGGAGGTGTTTTTTCATGCCCGCAAGGCTGGCCAATTTTGCTGGCCAGCGCAAGAGTTGCAAAGGCTAACCCAGTCGTTCCAGCTCTTCGAAGTTTAGCGAGCCGGGTACAACGATGACGGGGCAGGGCAGTTGACCAGCGACACCCCCAGCGAAATGGGCGACGAGCGGGCCTGGCGGTCCCTCGGCGGCGGCGCCCAGCATGATGCCTGCGATATTTTCGCTCTCGTCGATTGCTTCGCGCACCATTTTGGCCGGATCGCCGCGTTTGACGACGATCTTGGGTTGCACTCCCGTGGCTTCGACTAGCTCGCCTGCTGCCTGAGCCACAGCGGCCTCGGCGCGCAGTTGCGCCTCTTCCTCGAAAGTCGCTTCTACGGCTGCCCAGTTTACGAATTCCTGCGGCGGGATCAGTGCAACGATTTCGACCGTCCGACCGAGCTTGATGGCGCGCACGGCCGCATAGTGCAGCGCCGCACGCGCTTCGGTCGTTTCATCGATCACTACCAAATAGGTCCGCATCGCGACCCTCCCCTTATTGACGCGAAGATTGGGCCAATATGATCTGTCTGGCAAGCGGGCGGCTATCGTTCAGGCTGTCCCCGGCCGTGTTTCGCCGCTACGGTATCCACCGAAACTTCTTGGGAGGGCGCGCCATGCGCAATGCAATTTTTTGGATCGTTAGCGGGATCGCATTCCTGTGGAGCCTGATTGGTCTCTACGATCTATATATGACGCTGACCCTCAATCAGGAATATCTTGCCCAGTTCCCGCCAGAGATGTTGGGGATGATCGAGGCATTTCCGGAATGGCGACGTTTGCTTTGGACAACCAGCGTATTTCTTGGCGTGATCGCGGCTGCGCTGCTTCTGCTTCGCCGCGCGATGGCCGAGAGGGCCTTCTGGGCCACTGCCGTGATGATGGTGATCGGTCTTCTTGGCTATGACCTGCCGTTTGCCAACGGAATGGAGGCCTATGGCACGTTCGGCGTCATCTTTTCCTTCAGTTTGATAGCGATCCAGATCCTCTTGGCTCTTTACGCGCGCTGGGCGGCGCGGCATGGATTGCTCAAATAGACACCGACCTTTGAAGTCAGGGACACGCCATGCCGATTGAACTGAAAATGCCTGCGCTTTCGCCGACGATGGAAGAGGGGAGTCTCGCCAAATGGCTTGTGAAAGAAGGCGATGAGATCAGCTCGGGCGATATCATGGCCGAGATCGAGACCGACAAGGCGACGATGGAATTTGAAGCAGTCGATGAAGGCGTGCTGGCAAAGATTGTCGTGCCCGAAGGTACCGATGAGGTGAAAGTCGGCGCGGTAATCGCGATCATTGCTGAAGAGGGCGAAGATGCGAGCAGCATCGAAGCGCCAAAGGCGGCGGCCAAAGCTGCGCCCGCGCCGTCACCTCCTGCGGCAGAGCTAGCACCTGCAAAGGCGAGCGCTCCTGCGCCGTCGCCCGCCCCTGCTGCTCCGGCTTCCAGCGGCGATCGTATCGCAGCTAGCCCTCTTGCGCGCCGTTTGGCCGAACAGAATGGCCTCGATATATCAAGCATCACCGGCAGCGGCCCCAAGGGCCGGATCATCAAGGCCGATGTTGATGCGGCGCTTTCTGGCGGCGGCGCAGCGGCCCCAGCCAAAGCGGCAGACCCTGCTTCCGCGCCCGTCGATCCCGGCGAAATTCCGCACAAGGTCGAAAAACTCTCCAATATGCGCAAGACGATTGCGCGCCGCCTGACCGAGGCAAAGCAGACCGTTCCGCATATCTATCTGACGGTCGATATCCGGCTCGATGCGCTGCTCGATCTGCGGGGGAAGCTCAACGCATCGCTTGAACCGCGCGATATCAAGCTTTCGGTCAATGATCTGCTGATCAAGGCGCTTGCCGCCGCGCTGATGCAGGTGCCGAAATGCAATGTAAGCTTCGCCGGCGATCAGCTGGTCAGCTATAGCCGCGCAGACATAGCCGTGGCGGTCAGCATTCCGGGTGGCCTGATTACACCGATTGTAACGGGCGCCAATGATAAATCGCTCTCCGCCATCTCGACTGAAGTGAAGGAGCTGGCAGGCCGCGCCAAGGAGGGCAAGCTCCAGCCTCATGAATATCAAGGCGGTACGGCCAGCATCTCCAATATGGGAATGTTCGGGATCAAGCAGTTCGACGCGGTCATCAACCCGCCCCAGGGCATGATCATGGCCATCGGCGCGGGTGAGAAGCGGCCCTATGTTATCGATGACAGCCTGCAGATCGCGACCATCATGAGCGCAACCGGCAGCTTCGACCACCGCGCCATCGACGGCGCAGATGGCGCGCAGCTGATGCAGGCGTTCAAGCAGCTGGTGGAAAATCCGCTGGGGATGTTGGCGTGAATGGAGATGTACTGCAGTTTGCGCTAATCGGAGCAATGATTATCGGAACGATAATCGCAGTCCTTCTTGGTCGCTTTTTAGACCACGGGGACAATCGAACGCTTGGTTTGATTGGAGTAACGATCCCCCAATCATCAGATGTTATCGACTTTTCCGATCAAGACATCATGTTGGCGCCAAAAAGAGCTAAGGCACCACTGCCAAGAGTGTTTGAGCGCGAGATCATTATCTCAAACATCGGGTTTTCCGTTGTCGACAATTTCAAAATAAACCTGAAAACGAATTTTCAGAAAGCCTTCGACCCAGAAATTGATTTTGTAGATTATGCCATTTTTACAGACCCTCCCGGGCTGAAATATGAGCTTCATGACGCCCAAGAGTCTCTAGATTCGACAGAACTTGAGATAAAATTTGAATTCATGAACAGAGGGGACAAATTTCGACTTCGTTCTCTATCGTCATCGGACAGTCGATCGAGCTTCAAAGCTCACCATCCAAACACTGAATTTCGAAACGTGCCCGCACCTGTTCCACTCCCAACAGTTCGCCAGCGATTTGCTGGTTTTCTGGGAAGATCACGAATCATCGAACTTGGGATTGGCGCGACGACCGCCGCTTTAACTGGGACTATTCTCGCTCTTATTTCCTAGGATCGAAACCAAAATGACAAGCCAATACAACCTCATAATCCTCGGCCCCGGTCCCGGCGGCTATGTCGCGCCGATCCAAGGGTCGCAAAAAAACGGTCAAGCCAAATCAAAGGAACCGACCACATGAATCTGAAGACCCTGTCTCTGCCCATCCTCGGATGCCTTTTGGCCGCGCCGCTACTGGCGCAATCAGGCGGTAATACCCAGCCTGTGATGATCGGTCTCGATGGTCCGGACTTTGATGGGTGCAGCTCCCTTGGTGAGGTCGCCAATCTCAATCCGCGAGGTGACAATTATCTGGCCGTGCGGGCCAGACCGTCAACCAGCGGAGCAGAGCGGGACAGGTTAGGGCCGGGCACCCGGGTTTGGCTGTGTGATGGCCGGAACGATGGCTGGATCGGCATTGTTTATGGCACTGATGCGCAAGGCGAGCTGTGGGATTGCCAGGCGCTCGGCCTTGAACCCCGGCCTCGTGCCTATCAGGGGCCGTGCCAGTCGGGCTGGGTTTATGGGAGCTATATTTCGGTCATTGCCGGATAGTTACGGGAGTCGGCGCGCCTTGGGAGAGACCATATGGTAGAAGGACGCTTTATCGCGCGCGGGGCCGTTGCAACGCTGCTTTCTCCGGTCGTGGCCGGTTTTGCGGGCACGTTGGCCTTTACCATCATCATGTTCACCTTTTTGCCTGACGCGCGCGAGCCCATAAATGGCCCGGTCGGAAACTTTTTCATGATCACCCTTTATCTCTGGCTGGCTGCGGCATTTTTCGGCGCGCTCTTCACGATTGTCGCGACGCTCCTATCCCAGATTTCACTGACAATGTTTCATCGCAAGCGCGGGCGCAGGGCCTTGGCGATGCATCTCGCGGCAAGCGCGGTGCTCGGCATCCTGCTCTTCTGGTTTTTGTCACCATTCCTCACGCCCGTTAACCTCACCGGGTTCAGCGCGGCCATGAATTGGGAGGATATTCTGACGATGATTGTTGTCGGATCGGTTGGCGGGTTTTCGGTGGGCTTGTTATGGGACTGGCTTGTCCTGAAACCGATGTTCAAAGGCAGATAAACTATGGCTGATCAATACGACCTTATCATTCTCGGTTCCGGCCCCGGCGGCTATGTCTCGGCGATCCGGGCGTCGCAGCTTGGAATGAAAGTGGCGATTGTCGAGCGGGAAAAGCTGGGCGGCATCTGCCTCAACTGGGGCTGTATCCCGACCAAGGCTTTGCTGCGGACCAGCGAAATCTATCACTATATGAGCCATGCGGACGCCTATGGGCTTTCTGCCGAAAAAACCGCATTCGATCTCACCAAAATCGTCGAACGTTCCCGCAAGGTTGCCGGGCAGCTCAACAGCGGTGTCACGGGCCTGATGAAGAAGCACAAGATTGCCGTGCATGAAGGCGTCGGTACGCTAACGGGCAAGGGCAAAATGACGGTCGAGAAGGATGGCAAGAAAACCGAGCTGACCGCCAAAACCATCATGGTCGCGACCGGTGCGCGGGCGCGCGATCTGCCTTTCGCAAAAGCCGATGGCAAACGCATCTGGACTTATCGCCATGCGATGGTCCCCGCAGAGATGCCTACCAAATTGCTGGTTATCGGGTCGGGCGCGATCGGGGTCGAGTTCGCCAGCTTCTATTCCGATATGGGCGCAGAGGTGACAATTGTTGAAATGCTTCCCCGCATTCTCTCGGTGGAGGATGAGGATGTGTCCAAACATATGCTCAAAGCGCTCAAGAAGCAGGGCATGACGATCCTGACAGGCGCGGGCGTTGAAAAGCTCGAAGCCGGCGCGAAATCCGTGAAGGTCGCGATAAAGGATGCCAAGGGCAAGGTTGAGAACCATGAGTTCAGCCATGCCATCGTTGCGATTGGCATCGTGCCGAACACGGAAAGTATCGGTCTGGATACGCTGGGCGTAAAGCTAGACAAGCGCGGCCATATTGAGGTTGATGGCTTTGGGCAGACAAATGTCGATGGCATTCTGGCGATTGGCGATGTGACCGGGCCGCCTTGGCTCGCGCACAAGGCTAGCCATGAAGGCGTCGTCGCTATCGAGAAACTGGCGGGTCAGAATCCGCATGCCTTTGAAACGGGCAATATTCCCGGCTGCACCTATTCCCGGCCGCAGGTCGCCTCTGTGGGGCTGACGGAGGCGCAGGCCAAGGAAGCGGGACATAAGGTGAAGGTCGGCAACTTCCCCTTTATTGGCAACGGCAAGGCCATCGCGCTGGGCGAAGCAGAGGGCTTCGTCAAAACGATATTCGATGAGAAAACCGGCGAGCTATTGGGCGCGCATATGGTGGGCGCTGAGGTTACCGAACTGATCCAGGGCTATGTCGTGGCGCGTCAGCTTGAGACGACCGAGGCCGAGCTGATGGAAACCGTCTTCCCGCATCCCACGCTGAGCGAGATGATGCACGAAAGCGTGCTCGACGCTTATGGGCGTGTCATACACATGTAGGGTGTGAGAGTGTTGTTGGCGGAGGTTTCCCTCCACCGATGGTCAGAGCGCCGAAGTTTGGGCCGGTTTGTCCATGATCTGCTCGTCGACGAGTTTGAGCGATGCGTCCCGGGGGTCGTCCTTTTTTAGCGTGCCGGCGCTTTTGTGCCGGAAACTGCCTTCAACATGGCCGCCCGTTTCGATGCTCAGCTTTTCATAGGTGACGTCTCCGATCACCGTGGCGGATGCCTCGACGATCAGTTCTTTGGCCGTGATAGACCCTTCGACGCGGCCCGCGATACGGGCCTGTTCCGCGCTAATGGCACCTTTGACCGTGCTGTTGTTGGCCTGGACCAGCGTTGCGCAGCGGATATCGCCTTCGATCCTGCCATCGACATGCAGGTCGACGGATGCGTCGATATCGCCCGTGACAGTAACGTCCGAGCCGATGACCGAGAAGGTCGAGCGGTTATCCGAGCTCGAGGGAATTGCCATTTCTTCGCTCTGCGACGGATTGGATTTCGAGAACATTGCGATCTGCCTCCAATAGGGGCCGGGGATTCACCGCGCGGCCATTGATACGCACTTCATAGTGCAGGTGAGTAGCAGTCGAGCGGCCTGAGCTGCCCATTCTGCCAATGCGATCCCCCCGATCGACAGGCTCCCCAACTCTTACATCTACTCCAGAAAGATGCGCATAACGCGTGATAACGCCCGCGCCATGATCGATCTCGATGGTCCGGCCATATCCGCCTTTCCATCCGGCAAAACTTACGCGGCCCGGCCCGGTTGCCAAAATGCCCTGGCCCGTGCTGCCCCGGAAATCGATCCCGTTATGCATCGCGCGGCCCCGCGTGAACGGATCGCGGCGCAGGCCGAAAGGGCTGCTCATCGAACCATAGGCGGTCGGCTGGGCGGAGGGAATCGCGCGCAAAGAAAGCTCCATCACGGCCAAACGGTTTAGGGCAATCTCCAGATCGGCGATCTCGCCATCGATCTCGCCATTCTGGGTCATCGCGGTGCTCACCGGCTGGAGCGGGCCACCCTGGGCTTGCCTGCTCATCACGCGCGGATCGAAACCAAATTCACGAATGGCCGCTGCCGTTTGGCGGGTGCGGGCTTCAACAGCGCCGCGCAGCGCGCGGGCGAAAGCGACTTGATGCAGTTCGAGCGCCTGCAGGGCGGCGGCTTCAGGAATGATCGCGCCGGTTTCATCGGCGTCTGCGCCATCTTCGGCTTCGCCTGCTTCGCCGTCTTCTATCTCAAGATTGCCGAAATGGCGGCGAACAAGCGCATCAAGAACGGTCTGACGCTGTTCGACGCGTGCGACCTGATCTTCCACTGAACCGCGATACTCGGCGACACGCGCTTCGGTTTGGGTGACTTGCTGTTCGCGTTGGTCGAGTGCGATTCGGTCACTCGCGCCCTTCACCTGAAGACCGACCATGATCAGCGTTACGGCGAGCCAAGTGAACGCGCCCAAAGCGGCAATCGACACCACTCTGATCTGTAACTTGCTGGAAATCCTGAAAAAGCGCAGCTTGCCGCCGGAGCGGATATGCAGCTCATGGTCAGGAAAAAGGCCCTTGAACCGAGACCATAGGCTCGGGCCTTCCTTGAGATTTCTAGACACGTGCAACCCTGTGAATTGAAATTTAAGCAAATCGGCTAGCAATAAAATGCCCAAACAGCGAATCAATCGAACTCAGCCGCGATGAATCGTTGGCGACTCGGGTCGAGTCGACGAAACATTCGCAATGGGCGGAGACTAGGGCCGCCTTTTTGCTTTGAATGGCGGATAAACGCCGCCTATAGGGCCGCTATGGGCAAAGGAACACATGACTATCGCGAGGATCCCCGCAACGCGGAGATCCTGATCAACATAAACGGGGACATCGTGCCCCGCGCTGAGGCAATGGTTTCGGTTTTCGATTCCGGTTTCATGCTGGGCGATGGCGTTTGGGAAGGCCTTCGTGTTCATCAAGGCCGGATTGCCTTTCTTGACCAGCATTTCGACCGGCTATTCGAAGGCGCAAAAGCGATCGACATGGATCTTGGTATCGACCGGGAAGCTCTTGAACGAAGGCTATTCGAAACGCTTGATGCAAACGGATCTTCGGAAGGCATGCATATCCGCCTGATGGTGACGCGCGGCATCCGTTCGACGCCCTATCAAGATCCGCGCGTTATCGTTTCTCCGGCCACGATCGTGATCGTGCCTGAGTATAAAGAACCGCTACCTGCAACAGTGGAGAATGGCATTCGGCTGTTCACCGTTCATGTCCGCCGCGGCGATCCTGCCGTGCAGGACCCCAAACTCAATTCACATTCCAAACTCAACTGTATCACCGCCTGTATTCAGGCGACCAAGGCCGGAGCAGACGAGGCGCTGATGCTTGATCCGCACGGCTTTGTCGCGACCTGCAACTCGACGCATTTCTTTATCGTGCGCAAAGGCGAAGTGTGGACATCAAGCGGCGATTATTGCCTGGGCGGGATTACGCGCGGAACGGTTGTCGATCTATGTCGCGAGGCCGAAATTCCGGTGTTTGAGAAGAATTTCTCGCTGACCGATGTCTACGGCGCGGATGAGGCGTTCGTTACCGGTACTTTTGCTGGCGTCGTCCCGGTAACCGAGGTCGATGGGCGCGATCTGACCGACGGCCGCGGGCCGATGGTTGAACGATTGCAGAAGCTTTATAGCGCGCGCCTTGCCGCCGATACCGCAGCGCGATCACGTCCATGACGATCCGGATCGCGATGTGGTCGGGACCGCGCAATATCTCGACCGCGATGATGCGCAGCTTTGGCAGCCGGCCTGATTGTGCCGTGTCCGACGAACCCTTTTATGGGGCTTATCTGAATGACACGGGTTTCGATCATCCCATGGCCGAAGCCATCATTGCCGATATGGATTGCGATTGGATGTCTGTGGCGCGCACGCTGAATGGTGATCCTGCTGATGGACGCGCCATCTGGTATCAGAAGCATATGCCCTCCGAGATGGTCGGATCGGTCGGGATCCATGATCTTAACAACCATCGTCATGCGTTTTTGATCCGCGATCCCGGGCGGATGATCGCCAGCTATGCGAAAAAGATGGAAGTGGTTTCCTTCGAGGATATGGGTCTGGAACGATTGAATCTCTATTTTCAGATGGAAGCGGACCGACTTGGTCATGCGCCGCCTGTCGTAGAAGGCGCCGATATCCTCGATGCCCCCGGCCCGATGTTGGAAAGACTGTGCAACGCGCTCGATATCCCCTGGGACCCAAACATGATGAAATGGGAGCCTGGGCCAAGAGATACGGACGGAGTGTGGGCATCGCATTGGTATGGTCGGGTCGAGGAGAGCACGGGTTTTGAAGGCAATGATCGCGGTGCGATCGACTTGCCGGATGAATATCGCGCGCTCGCAGATCGTTGTCGTCCGCATTATGAAGCGCTGAAGGCGCACCGGCTGACGCTTTAAAATATCCGGTTGAGGTGCCGCTGCTTAGGCAGCGCAAGCTGGCTTGCTTTCCCAACTGGTATTGCTTTCGATAGAGATGTCTCGGGCCTGACCATTTTCAATTGCGTCGATCCAGCCCGTTAGGAGCGGCGCGATCAACCGGATATTTGGTTTGTGGCGAACGCCTTCGATGATTGCGAGAGCGGCAAGTGAGCAGGTGGCGGCAAAGAGGCGGCGTGAATTGACCGGCTCCACATAATCATCCTCAGCCCCGTGGATGAAGAGCATCGGCTCATCAACGCGGCTCAGGGCGACAATGCTTGCCCAGCTGTCGGGAATGAAGATTTCGCTGAAATAGGGGGCGGCTTCATCAAGGTCACTGAAGGTTGCCAGTGTGATGACGCCGGCCAGTGCTTCACGCGCTGCAAGCTGGATCGCAACCGCGCCGCCAAGCGAATGGCCAAACACATAGACATCGCCCGTGCTTCCGGCCTCTTCGCGTGCGACCCGGAAAAAGGCCTGCGCGTCCGCAACCAAACCGGCCTCGGTCGGCGAACCCGGATTGTCATTGAACCCCCGATAGGAGGCGACAAGGACACCCCGCCCGTTCTCGGCGAGGCTTTGGACATATCCCGCCATCCGCCCGACGTTGTCGCGCCTGCCGTGAAGGACAAGGATGATATCCTCGCTGCCATTGGTTGCGGGCCAATAGAGGCCAGCAAGGCCAAGTTCGTCTTCTGTCGTAACGGATATGTGCTCTGGTGCCGCTCCGTCCCATTCCGGTGTCGCGATCGGGCCGACTGGCGGCGCGTAGAGCTGTTCGCGTGCGAATTGAGCGCAGCCGGATTGTGCGACGAGAAGCGTAATGCTGATCAGGAACAACAGGGCAAAATGGACGCGGGTCATTCTGGCCGCCTAACCATCTCTATCTTAACGGGAAGTGTCTGCAGGCGCTTCCGCTTGCTCAGCTTCTGTCGCTTCCGGATCGATCCAGTTCGCATCGGGCAAATCATAAAGCTGATCGAAGGCATCCATCGCTATGCCAAAAGGGCGGCCATTGCCGGAATTCCAAAGCGCCACGACCCCTGTTCGCAAGGCGGGATCGAACATGATCATGGCGCGATATCCGCGTACCGCGCCGCGATGGGTGACGACGGTATGGCCAGCATAGTCATAGACACGCCAGCCCTGTGCGTAATGGGTGTTGGATATCCGCTGCGCATAGCGCCGATTGCGCCGGTCTTCACGTTCCGTGCGGACGACAGGACTATGTGTAGTGGCAAGTATCGACGGCGAAACGATATCGGGCGCGCCGTTGACCTGAACTTGCATCCAGCGGGCAAGGTCGCGGATCGATCCGTTCATGCCTCCAGCAGCCGGTATCCGGTAATAAGGCTCCACAACCGGCACTTCGATCCCAAGGCCGCGATGGCTTCTTGCCCAACTTTGGCTTTCGAACAGTCCGCGCCGCGATACGCTGGCGGTGCGCATGCCAAGCGGTTGAAGCAGGCGGCCTTGGACCGCGGCCTCATAGCTTTGGCCGGTCACGCCCTCCACAATCTCACTCGCCGCGTCAAAGCCGATATTTTGGTATCGATGACAGGTGCCGGGCGGACAGGCTTCAGGGCGACTGCCAAGCGCTGTGCGCAGGATTAGCGGATCCTCCCCAGCCTCTAGCCGGTTATCGAGCGCGTTCCGCTCAATCCCGAGCCGATGAGAGAGCAAGTCGGTGATCGTGACCCGCATTTGCCCAGACGCGGGAAGCCGCAAAGAGGGCGCAAATCGGGAGACTGGCGCGTCAAGATCCAGAGCGCCATCTTGGGCAAGCAAAGCGATCATTGTCGATGCCACGCCCTTGGACAGGGAAGCCCAACGGAAAACGGTATCGATCGTCACCTCTTCGCCGCTGCCATGCAGGGTTTCACCATATCCACGCGCAAATGTTATCTGGCCATTTTCCATGATCGCGACCGAAAGCCCGACCATGGTTTCCTCTTCCATAAGCCCTTCGATGCGGCGTTCGATTTCGTTGTAATCAATAAGCCCGGACCGCCCATCGAGCCGGATGATCGCGCCGTCAGGGGCAGCGGCTTCCGCCTGCGGCGGATCAAGTGTGATCGAAAGCCCCTCTGCAACAGCGCGCGAGGGAAAGGGGCCGCCAATGACTTGCGCCATCAGTATGACGCCAAACGCCACGATGATAAGGGTGATGGGGAGGGCGAGCCTGTTCATAATAAGACACCCCCCTTTGCCGGGCGAGGCTTCGACGGTCCAGACCAAAAATGCTCGCGATTTTTGATGGCGGCTGGTAACGCTTTTCATCTAGCACCGACGGAAAACGGAGCGCCAGCCTAATGGCCGACGCTCCGCTAGCATTCTCGTCAATATTGGGTGGGTTACATTTCCATCGCTTCAGCAACTTCGACCGTGCCATGATCCATGATCGGACAGCCTTTGGCCATTTCGACAGCCGCTTCGATATTCTCCGCCTGAACCAATGAATAGCCGCCGATAGGATTGGAGCCGCCATTATCAGCAACGCCGTCTTTCGAGACAGTCTTGGACGGACCGGCTGGATTGCCGCCATCGACGACCGCGTCGCCCATTGTTCCAAACCAGGCCTGCCACTTGGCCATGACTTCGGCGCCTTCTTCGGGGCTCTCCGGGGCTTTTCCGCCATGATAGGCAAATATGAATTTGGGCATTTTCATTCTCCTTGCTTGAGGTTGGTATTTGGGAAGGGGCCGCGCTCAGCTGAGCACGCGTTCCAGTTTGACGAAGGAGGAAGACCAGCCGCTGCTATGGCTTGTCGCGCTGTCTTCGTCGGCCAGACCCGAATGGATCATAACGAATTTGGTGCCGCCATTGCCGTCGGGATGGACTTCGAAACGGACCCGGCTTTCATGGCCACGTGCATCGTCTTCATCATGCCAGGCCCAGGTGAATTCGACGGCATGGGGCGGATCAAGAGTCACGACTTCACCGGTAACTTTGTACCGGGCGCCTTCGGCATTCGTCATGGTCGAACCCCAGGGGCCGGGCCGCGACAGATCGAGATTATGCTCGGAGACCGAAATCCCTTCCGGGCCCCACCATTGCAGCAGATATTCGGTGTTGGTGAGATAATCGAATACAGTTTCTGGTGCGGCCGGGAAGGACCGTTCTATTCTCAACTCGTTCATTTTCGTCTGACTCTCCATTATCTGTTGGTTTTATCTGTCTGACTCAGCGTCGAGCATCGCAGCCAGGCGATCGAAGCTGGCCTGCCAGAATTCCTTGTGGCTCATCGTCCATGCGCTGATCGCCTGCACGGCTTCGGGGCGTACGGAATAGATCCGTTGCTGCCGGTCGACACGTTGCACGACGATACCCGCGTTGCGGAGCACTTTCAGATGTCGGGAAATAGCGGGCGCGGAGATATGGGCATCCTTTTGCAACGTCCCGGCGTTCAGTTCGCCTTCGCGCAGAAGGCGCTCGACAATGGCGAAGCGTGTTGGCTCGCCAAGGGCGGCAAAGGTGGAAGCAAGATTGGACACATCGACTCCGTTGATTCGCAGTATTGTTATTTAACATATATGTTAAATAACAGGAGTCAACTGAATCTAAGTGTCGAGGGCGGTCGCGACGCGATGGTGCAATTGGGGGAGCAGATCTTCGGCGAACCACGGATTTTTGGCGAGCCAGATATTATTGCGCGGGCTCGGGTGCGGCATGGGGAGGGTCGCACCGCCAAAATCACGCCAGTGCCGAACGGTCTCGGTGAGCGTGCGGTGCGGCGTATCGAGGTGCCAGTCCTGCGCATATTGACCGATGACCAATGTCAGTTTGAGCGCGGGCAATTCGGCGAGCAGTTTTTCCCGCCAGGCTTCGGCGCAGCGCGGCGGCGGTGGCAGGTCGCCAGATTTTCCGGTGCCCGGAAAACAAAAGGCCATGGGCAGGATTGCGATCTGCTTGGGATCATAAAAGGTTTCCCGGTCCACGCCCATCCAGTCGCGCAGCCGTTCGCCGCTGGCATCATCGAAGGGAATCCCGCTCGCCTGCACCTTTCGGCCCGGTGCCTGGCCGGCGATCAGGACGCGCGCGGATGCATGGGCCTGAAGGACGGGACGGATGGGGTCGGGAATCGTGCCTGCGCACAGGCGGCAGGCACGGGCGGAAGAGAGTAGCGTATCTAATATCATGGATGCTGTCTTCCTATCCCAATCTGGTCCGGACGCCAAAAAGGCTGCCGAAAAAAAAGCGGCCTTCCTGCCAAGGGGAGGCAGAAAGGCCGCATTGCGACTGCGCAAGGGGAGACGCAGTCAAAAGCTGAATCGAATGCCAATCCGCGAAGGTGAGGGATCGGTGTGGACGTTGTCGACTTCGGAGAAGCCGATATTGCCGAAGTCGTGATTGACGCTGGCAAGTCGGGCGAGGCCGTTCGTCCGGCGCTGGCGCACGATATCAATACCGTTGCCGATCATGATATCGCCAAGGCGCTGTTCGTCCGCGCTGAGCCCGTCCAGCATGGCGAGGCGCGGGCCGGGCGCGGATTGGGCGGATGCGCTATGCGCCAGCGAAGCCGCGAAGCTGTCAACGGCGTCCGCTGACGTTTGGCTTGTCGCAAGCACGGTATGTACCGGCTGATCGATCAAGCCGAATTCAGCACGTATTTCAGGGTCGGCCATCGCCTCGACGAGCGATACGCCGCGCATGGACGCGGTGAGCTGGGTAGTTGCTGAGGTAGCATCCGTCATTTGAGCCAGCGCAGGGCCGGCGGCGAACAATGTTGCGCCGAGCGCCGCAGAGAAGGCGGCCGAGGCGAATAGGATGTGCTTGATCATTGTCTTTCTCCCGTTTGTCTGCCGAACTGTCGGCGGGGTCATTAGGGAGTTCGCCAGGTTTGATCCCGGCGTTACCGCAGAAGCGGGAAAGCTCTTCGTCACACTGATCGAGTTTATCTATCAACGCATCCCGATCAGACCCACTTCGCACCTGCGGAATATTGTTGCGCTTGCGCCATTGACCGCCTGTCAGACCGGGGCTATATCGCCGCCCGTCCCGAGGATCGGTGGTTGGGTTTAACCCAGAGACGATTCGACATGGGACAATGAGCTTGAACATTGCCATTGGCATGTATGGGGCCTTGCGGAGCCGTTAGCGGTTGCCGGAAGGCCTTTGTGCGTTTCCGGCATCCGGCTGGGCCGGACTCGGAAAACACTCCGCATGCCTGTGACAGAGTAACTGAACAAAGGTGAAGGGCTTCATGCCAACGATCAATCAGCTGGTCCGAAAGGGCCGCACGCCGCAAAAGGCGAAATCGAAAGTGCCCGCGATGGAGGCGAACCCGCAGAAGCGGGGCGTTTGCACGCGTGTCTATACCACGACCCCGAAAAAGCCGAACTCGGCTCTGCGTAAAGTTGCGAAGGTTCGCCTGACCAACCAGCGCGAAGTCATCAGCTATATTCCGGGTGAAGGGCATAACCTGCAGGAGCACTCTGTGGTGCTGATCCGCGGCGGTCGTGTACGCGATCTTCCCGGTGTCCGTTATCATGTGCTGCGCGGCGTTCTCGATACGCAAGGCGTTAAAGACCGCAGGCAGAGCCGTTCCAAATACGGCGCCAAGCGTCCTAAATAGATTGATCGAAGAGGTTTAACGATATGTCACGTCGTCGCCGTCCCGAGAAACGGGAAATTCTGCCCGATCCCAAATTTGGAGATCAGGTGCTTTCGAAATTCATGAACAACCTGATGTATGATGGCAAAAAGTCCGTCGCTGAAGGTATCGTCTATGGCGCGCTCGACCAGGTCGAAGCGAAGTCCAAGGCCGATCCGATGCAGGTGTTTCATGACGCGCTGAACAACATCAAGCCGGGCCTTGAAGTCCGCAGCCGCCGTGTTGGCGGTGCCACCTATCAGGTGCCGGTTGAAGTTCGTCCCGAACGCGCTCAGGCGCTGGCCATTCGCTGGCTCATTGGCGCTGCACGTAGCCGCGGTGAGAGCACGATGGCGGCGCGCCTGTCCGGTGAATTGATGGATGCATCCAACAATCGAGGCAATGCGGTCAAGAAACGTGAAGACACGCACAAGATGGCCGAAGCCAACCGCGCCTTCTCACATTACCGTTGGTAACAACGGATCAGCGGTATCCCCGCTGGTAATTACGAACCACTGACTCGCCGGCCCTGCGTCGGCAATGGAGCACTACAATGGCCCGCGACACTTCGATCGATATGTATCGTAATATCGGCATCATGGCGCACATCGATGCCGGTAAGACGACGACGACCGAACGCATCCTGTATTACACAGGTAAATCCTACAAGATCGGCGAAGTCCATGACGGCGCCGCGACGATGGATTGGATGGAGCAAGAGCAAGAGCGCGGGATTACGATCACGTCTGCTGCGACGACGACATTCTGGAAAGATCACCGGATCAACATCATTGATACACCGGGCCATGTGGATTTCACGATTGAAGTCGAACGTGCGCTTCGTGTTCTTGATGGCGCGGTAGCCGTATTTGACGGCGTTGCCGGTGTTGAGCCGCAGTCTGAAACCGTATGGCGTCAGGCTGACCGGTATCAGGTGCCGCGGATGTGCTTCATCAACAAGCTTGATCGCACTGGCGCGAATTTCGAGATGTGCGTTGACATGATCAAGGATCGGTTGGGCGCAGTTCCACTGGTCTTGGCCTTGCCGATCGGTATCGAGGCCGATCTCAAAGGCATTGTCGACCTCGTCGCCAACAACGCAATCGTCTGGAAAGACGAATCGCTGGGCGCGGAATACGAAATCACCGACATTCCTGAAGACATGGTTGATGCAGCAGCTGCTGCTCGCGAGGAACTGATTGAGCTCGCCGTTGAGCAAGATGACGAAATCATGACCGCCTATCTCGAAGGTGATCTTCCTGATCTCGCGACGCTCAAGATGCTTATCCGCAAGGGTACGCTGGATCAGCGCTTCGTTCCCGTTCTTTGTGGTTCGGCCTTCAAGAACAAAGGCGTTCAGCCTTTGCTTGACGCCGTGGTTGATTATCTGCCGAGCCCGATTGACGTTCCGGCTATCACCGGCCTCAAGCCTGACACGGAAGATGAAGAAGTAACGCGTGCCGCAGATGATACGGCACCTTTCTCCGCGCTGGCCTTCAAGATTATGACTGATCCTTTTGTCGGTACGCTGACCTTCTGCCGCATCTATTCCGGCACGCTTTCGCGGTCCGATCAAATTTTGAACTCGGTCAAGGACTCGAAAGAGAAAATCGGCCGCATGTTGCTTATGCATGCCAATGATCGCGAAGATATTGATGTCGCTTATGCTGGCGATATTGTTGCTATCGCTGGCCTTAAAGACACGACGACTGGCGATACGCTGTCTGCGTCGAACGCACCGGTTATTCTGGAACGTATGGACTTTCCGGATCCTGTTATCGAAGTCGCCGTTGAACCAAAGACCAAAGCCGATCAGGAAAAGATGGGCATCGCGCTCAATCGCCTCGCACAGGAAGATCCGTCTTTCCGCGTGACCAGCGATTATGAAAGCGGCCAGACGATCATCAAAGGGATGGGCGAGCTCCATCTCGAGATTCTCGTTGATCGCATGAAGCGCGAATTCAAGGTCGACGCCAATGTCGGTGCGCCGCAGGTTGCCTATCGTGAGAGCTTGGCGAAAGCGGTTGAGCTTACCTACACCCATAAGAAACAGTCGGGTGGTTCGGGTCAGTTCGCCGAGGTCAAGGTTACGGTTACGCCGGGCGAACGTGGTTCAGGCATTACGTTCGAGGATTCGGTCAAGGGTGGTAACGTGCCGAAGGAATACATCCCTTCGGTCGAAAAAGGCATGCGTGAAACGGCTGAAACCGGTTCACTCATCGGCTTCCCGATCATCGATTTCGAGATCAAGCTGCTTGACGGTAAATATCATGATGTCGATTCTTCGGCACTGGCGTTTGAGATTTGTGGCCGGGCCGCCATGCGCGAAATCGCGCAAAAGGCTGGCATCAAGCTGCTCGAACCCGTCATGAGGGTTGAGGTCGTGACCCCGGAAGACTATCTGGGCGATGTAATTGGCGACTTGAATAGCCGCCGTGGTCAGGTTCAGGGCACTGACAGTCGGGGCAATGCCCAGACGGTCGATGCCATTGTCCCTCTTGCTAATATGTTCGGCTACGTTAATGAGCTGCGCTCGTTCAGTCAGGGCCGAGCCCAATATACGATGCAGTTCTCTCACTATGAGGAAGTGCCGCAGCAGGTTGCTGACGAAGTGAAGGCCAAACTTGCATAAAGTTTGGTAACTAGATTTTTGAAAGACGTAAGAAAAACAAGGAATTAATTATGGGTAAGGCAAAGTTTGAGCGGAACAAACCGCACTGCAACGTCGGCACGATCGGTCATGTTGATCATGGCAAGACAACGCTCACGGCTGCGATTACCAAAGTTCTGGCTGAAGCAGGTGGCGGTGAAGCTGTCGATTTCGCCAATATTGATAAAGCACCTGAAGAGCGCGAGCGGGGCATCACCATTTCGACGGCGCACGTCGAATATGAAACCGACAACCGCCATTATGCGCATGTCGATTGCCCGGGCCATGCTGACTATGTGAAGAACATGATCACTGGCGCGGCGCAGATGGATGGCGGCATTCTCGTTGTGAACGCAGCTGATGGCCCCATGCCGCAGACCCGCGAGCACATCCTGCTCGCTCGTCAGGTCGGTGTGCCGGCTCTCGTCGTCTACATGAACAAAGTCGATCAGGTTGATGATGATGAACTCATCGAGCTGGTTGAAATGGAAATTCGTGAACTGCTTTCGAGCTACGAATTCCCGGGCGACGATATTCCGATCATCAAGGGTTCGGCTCTCGCCGCACTTGAAGGCCGGGACGACGAAATCGGCAAGAATTCGATTCTCGAGCTGATGAAAGCTGTCGATGATTATATTCCGCAACCTGAGCGTCCGCTCGACAAGCCGTTCCTGATGCCAATCGAAGACGTGTTCTCGATTTCGGGTCGCGGTACGGTTGTTACAGGCCGCGTCGAAACCGGTATCGTCAACACGGGCGACGAAGTTGAAATCGTCGGTATCAAAGATACGTCCAAGACCACGGTCACCGGCGTTGAAATGTTCCGCAAACTTCTCGACGAAGGCCGCGCAGGCGACAATATCGGCGCGCTGCTTCGCGGTGTTGAGCGTGAAGGTGTTGAGCGTGGTCAGGTTCTGGCCAAGCCCGGTTCGATCACTCCGCACACCGAATTCTCGGCTGAAGTTTATGTGCTGTCGAAAGACGAAGGTGGCCGTCATACGCCGTTCTTCGCCAACTATCGTCCGCAGTTCTACTTCCGCACAACGGATGTTACCGGTGAGATCACTCTGCCTGAGGGTACCGAGATGGTAATGCCTGGTGACAGCGTTAAGCTCGGCGTGAAACTGATCGCTCCGATTGCTATGGACCAGGGTCTTCGCTTCGCTATTCGCGAAGGTGGCCGCACGGTCGGTGCAGGGGTTGTCGGCGACATCTCTGCATAGTATAGAATGCGCATAGCCCGCCCGATTCCTTACGGAGTCGGGCGGCTTGCTTTTGTTTCAATAGGTTTAAGAGCCCGGTTTCGGCCGGGTTTTGGCTCTTTCGCATCGGTAGTTGGACATGGAAACGCAGAATATTCGTATTCGTCTGAAGGCATTCGATCATCGGGTGCTTGATCAGGCAACCGGCGACATCGCCGATACGGCTCGCCGTACTGGCGCACTTATTCGCGGACCCATTCCGATGCCTACGCGAATTGAAAAATTCACGGTGAACCGCGGCCCGCATGTCGACAAAAAGTCGCGCGAGCAGTTTGAGGTTCGCACATATAAGAGGTTGCTCGATATCGTGCAGCCGACACCGCAGACGGTTGATGCGCTCATGAAGCTCGATCTCGCCGCCGGTGTTGATGTTGAGATTAAGCTGGCCTAGCCAGCGCGCCGCCCGAATAGGGGCGGCAAATATTGGGATACCGCGCAGTAATGCTGTGGTCTGCGTCCCCCGTCTGCTTCGCGGTTTTCTGCGAGGCGCTCAGCCCGGACGGGGCGATGCATGGAAATTTGGGTTGATCATGCCCGCGGCAATAGCGCCGTGGGCCTCTGTTGAGGAGAAGTGCTGTGATGCGCAGTGGCGTTATCGCGAAGAAAATGGGGATGACCCGCCTGTTCCAGGCAGACGGACGGCATGTGCCGGTTACCGTTCTGCAATTGGATAATTGTCAGGTGGTGTCGGTCCGCGAAACAGAGCGCGACGGCTATACCGCCGTGCAGCTGGGTGCCGGTACGGCCAAAGCGAAAAATGTTTCAAAGCCGGTCCGTGGCCATTTTGCGAAAAATGAAGTTGAGCCCAAATTGCGGGTTGCCGAATTCCGGGTTGATGAGGAAGCATTGCTTCCCGTCGGCGCGACGCTGACGGCTGACCATTTCGTCGCCGGCCAGATCGTCGACGTTACCGGGCAGACGCAAGGTAAAGGCTTTGCCGGTGCCATGAAGCGTCACGGCTTTGGCGGTTTGCGCGCAACGCACGGTGTTTCGATCTCTCACCGTTCACACGGTTCGACGGGTCAGAACCAGGATCCGGGCAAGGTTTTCAAGAACAAGAAGATGGCCGGCCATATGGGCGATCGTCAGCGCACCCAGCAGAATCTGGAAGTTGTGCGCACGGACGCAGGTCGCGGCCTTATCTTCATCAAGGGTTCGGTTCCCGGTCACAAGGGTGCTTGGCTTATCGTTAATGACGCGATGAAGGTTCCTCTTCATGTCGACGCGCCGATCCCTGGCGGTTTGCGCCGCAATGCTGATGAAACGGCAACCGAAGACGCGCCCGCTGGCATGATCGAAGATGCGGCCGTGCACGAAACAGCTTCTGGCCCGACCGACGCTGAAATCGAAGCGGCTGCAGCTGCAGCGCCTGCGGAAGAAGCGCCTAAGTCGGATGCCCCCAAGTCGGACGATAGTGCCGACGATGACGCGAAGAAGGAGGGCTAAGCCATGAAGCTCAAAGTCAAAACCCTCGACGCGAAAGCCAAGGGCGATATCGATCTCAAAGACGAGATTTTCGGTCTCGATCCACGCGCTGATATCATGCACCGTGTTGTTACGTGGCAGCTTGAAAAGCGCCGCGCGACAGCCCGCGCAACCCGTGAGCGTTCTGATGTAAACCGCACCGGCAAGAAATATGGCAAGCAAAAGGGCGGTGGTACCGCTCGTCATGGTGATCGCCGTGCGCCGATCTTTATCGGTGGTGGTAAAGCCCATGGTGCTCGCCGCCGCGATTTCGATCCGTCGCTGAACAAGAAAGTTCGCGCGCTCGGCTTGAAGATGGCGCTTTCTTCGAAGGTGAAGAACGAAACGCTGGTCATCGTTGAGAATATCGATCTTAAGGAAATGAAGACGAAAGCGCTCAAGGGCCATTTCGATAAGCTTGGCCTGGGCAAGTCTGCGCTGGTTATCGACGGCGAGGCCGTAAATGATAACTTCCGCAAGGCATCGGCCAATATCATCGGCATCGATGTGATGCCGGCGATGGGCGCGAACGTTTACGATATCCTGAACCACGAAACGCTGGTTCTGACCCGCGCTGCGGTCGAACAGCTGGAGGCGCGCTTCAATGGCTAAAAAGAAAACCGAAGCGGTTGCGCTTGAGCACTTTGACGTGATCAGGGGCCCGCACATTACGGAAAAATCCACTTTGCTGAGCGAGCACAACGCTGTTGTGTTCCAGGTCAATAAGGATGCAACTAAGCCTGCCATCAAGGCGGCGGTCGAAGCATTGTTCGATGTTCGGGTAACCGGCGTGAACACGCTGATCCAGAAGGGCAAACGAAAGCTCTGGAAGGGTCGCCCCTACAAACGGAACGACATCAAAAAAGCGATTGTTACGCTTGCTGATGGCGATTCCATTGACGTTACGACGGGGATCTAGTCATGGCACTTAAATCAGCCAAACCGACGAGCCCTGGCCGGCGCCATCTCGTCATCGTCGACAAGTCCGGCCTTTGGAAGGGCGGACCGGTTAAGTCGCTTGTCGTAGGCAAGCGCAAAACCGGTGGCCGCAACAATATGGGCCATGTCACCGCGCGCGGCATTGGCGGCGGTCACAAGCAAAAATATCGCAAGGTCGATTTCAAGCGTCGCAAATGGGACATGGAAGCTACGGTCGAGCGGATCGAATATGATCCGAACCGTTCGGCGTTCATTGCGCTCCTGAAATATACTGATGGTGAACTGTCATACATCATCGCGCCGCAGCGGCTCGATGTTGGTGACACGGTCATCGCCGGCGAGAAGACCGATACCAAGCCTGGCAATGCCATGCTTCTCGGTCAAATGCCGGTCGGTACGATCTGTCACAATATCGAGATGCGTCCCGGCAAAGGCGGTCAGATCGCCCGCGCCGCTGGCACTTATGTTCAGCTGGTCGGCCGTGATCGCGGCATGGTTATGGTGCGTCTCAAATCTGGTGAACAGCGCTTCGTCCCTTCTGATTGCATGGGCACGGTTGGCGCGGTTTCAAATCCGGACAACAGCAACACCTATTTTGCCAAGGCTGGCCGTAATCGCTGGCGTGGCGTTAAGCCGCTGACACGCGGTGTTGCAAAGAACCCTGTCGATCACCCGCATGGCGGCGGCGAGGGCAAGACCTCCGGTGGACGCCATCCGGTTTCGCAAACGGGCAAGTCCGCCAAGGGCGCCCGTACCCGTAATCCCAAGGCTGCTTCGAACAAGATGATCATCCGTTCGCGGCACAAGAAGAAGAAGAGGTAGTCATGGCCCGTTCCGTATGGAAAGGTCCCTTTGTAGACCTTCATCTCCTGAAGAAAGCCGAAACGGCACAGGACGAAAACTCGAATAGGCCGATCAAGACTTGGTCACGCCGTTCGACGATTCTTCCCCAGTTCGTTGGCTTGACCTTCAATGTCTACAACGGCCGTAAATTCGTGCCGGTGTCGGTTAATGAGGACATGGTCGGGCATAAGCTCGGTGAGTTCGCTCCGACCCGCTTCTTCCCCGGCCATATGGCCGACAGGAAGGGACGCTAGGCATGAGCAAGCAAGCCAATCCCCGCCGTGTAGCTGACAATGAGGCTTATGCCGTTGGTAGCTCGATCCGTGGCTCGGCGCAGAAGCTTAATCTTGTCGCTGGTCTGATCCGCGGCAAGAAGGCTGACGAGGCGCTCAACGTGTTGAGCTTCTCGAAGCGCGCCATGGCGGTTGACGTTCGTAAGGTTCTGCAGTCGGCAATCGCCAATGCAGAGAATAACCACAATCTCGACATCGACGCGCTGATCATCAGCGAGGCGAGTGTCGGCAAGGCGCTGACAATGAAGCGCTGGCGTGCTCGTGCTCGTGGCCGTTCGGCCAAGATCCTGAAGCCGTTCAGCCGCATCCGCATTGTCGTTCGTGAAGAGGAAGACGCGTAATGGGCCATAAATCCAACCCGATTGGCATGCGCCTCCAGATCAACCGGACCTGGGACAGCCGCTGGTACGCTGAAGGCAATGAATATGGCCGTCTGCTGCTAGAGGATCTCAAGATCCGCAAGTTCATCATGGATACGGTGGCTCAGGCCGCTATTTCCAAGGTTGTGATTGAACGTCCGGCAAAGCTGTGCCGCGTTTCGGTTTATGCTGCCCGCCCCGGTGTTATCATCGGTAAGAAGGGCGCTGACATTGAGAAGCTGCGCAAGAAACTTGGCGAGATGACGGAAAGCGACGTGTCGCTGAACATCGTCGAAATCCGCAAGCCGGAAGTCGATGCGCGTCTTGTGGCCCAGTCGGTCGCCGATCAGCTCGAACGCCGGATTGCATTCCGCCGTGCCATGAAGCGCGCCGTTCAGTCGGCTCTGCGTCTTGGTGCAGAAGGTATCAAGATCACCTGTGGTGGTCGTCTCGGCGGCGCGGAAATCGCGCGTACCGAATGGTATCGCGAAGGCCGGGTGCCATTGCACACGCTTCGCGCCAATGTCGATTATGCCGAAGTCGCTGCCCACACCGCCTACGGCGTGTGCGGCGTCAAATGCTGGATCTTCAAGGGTGAAATCATGGCCCATGATCCAACAGCGCAAGACCGGTTGATGGTCGAGGCTCAGACCTCGGGCGTCCGTCCGGCGCAGCGACGCTAGTTTTTAGGAAGGTACGGCACAATGCTGCAACCCAAACGCACCAAGTTCCGCAAGGCCTTTAAGGGCCGGATCAAGGGCAACGCTTCTGGCGGCACGGATCTGAATTTCGGGTCTTTCGGCCTGAAGGCGATGGAGCCTGAGCGGATCACCGCGCGCCAGATTGAGGCGGCTCGCCGCGCTATCACGCGTCACATCCGCCGTCAGGGCCGGTTGTGGATCCGTATTTTTCCGGACGTTCCGGTTTCGAAGAAGCCTGCTGAAGTTCGTCAGGGTAAAGGTAAGGGCTCGCCTGAATATTGGGCAGCCCGCGTCAAGCCTGGCCGCATTTTGTTTGAATTGGACGGCGTTCCCGGCCCGCTCGCTAAGGTAGCTTTCGAGCGTGCGGCTGAGAAATTGCCGATCAAGACCAAGGTGGTCGCCCGCCTTGGTGAGTCGATTTACTAGGAGTCGCCGCAATGGCACGGCCAATTGAGGACCTTAGGGTCAAGAATGATGATGAGCTGGCAGCGGAACTCGCTGACCTGAAGCGCGAGCAGTTTAACCTGCGCTTCCAGTCAGCGACCAACCAGCTTGAACGACCAGCCCGGGTAACCGAGGTTCGGCGCAATATCGCCCGTATCAAAACGTTGCAGGGCGAACGCGCCCGCGCAGCCGCTGAAACGGCTTAAGGAGTTTTTGCAATGCCCAAGCGCGTGCTGACCGGGATGATTGTGTCGGACAAGACCGACAAGACAATCGTCGTCAAAGTCGAACGGAAGGTGAAGCACCCTCTGTACGGCAAGATTATTCGGCGTTCGAAAAAGTATCACGCCCATGACGAGAAGAATGAGTTCGCCATCGGCGAGACCGTTCGGATCGAGGAAACGAAGCCGATTTCGAAGCTCAAGACATGGAAAGTTCTTGATCGGGTCGATGTTCGCAAGGCGCCGAAGCATGTTGAGAAGATCGACATTGCCGAGACCGATGCGGTTGATTTGGAAGCGGCACGCAAGACTGATGCGGAAGCAAAGTCTGAAGCGTAAATTTTAGAGGTTCCTCTGCATAGGCAGAGATTGAAGAAGAAGGAACGGATCGATGATCCAGATGCAGTCAGTTCTCGACGTCGCCGATAACAGCGGTGCCAAGCGCGTCCAGTGCATCAAGGTGCTGGGCGGCTCGAAGCGTCGTACTGCGACCGTGGGCGACATTATTGTCGTCTCGATCAAGGAAGCTGCCCCGCGCGGCAAGGTCAAGAAGGGCGATGTCCATCGCGCTGTGATCGTACGCACCCGTAAGGATGTGAAGCGCTCAGACGGCTCAACGATCCGCTTTGACAGCAACGCTGCTGTTCTGGTGAACGCCAATAAGGAGCCAATCGGTACGCGTATCTTTGGCCCGGTCGTTCGCGAACTGCGCGCAGCCCGTCACATGAAAATCGTCAGCCTGGCACCGGAGGTTCTCTAGTCATGGCCGCTAACATCAAAAAAGGCGACAAGGTCGTCATCTTGGCCGGCAAGAATAAGGGTACGCACGGCACGGTAACCAAGGTTCTGCCGAAGGCGGAAAAGGTTGTCGTGGAAGGGGCGAATATCGCCATCCGTCACCGCAAACCGACCCAGCAAAACCCGCAAGGCGGCATCGAGCGCAGCGAAGCACCGCTGCACGTCTCGAACGTCGCTCTTGAGGATCCGAAAACCGGCAAGCCGACCCGGGTCCGTATGGAAACAAACAAAGATGGCAAAAAGGTTCGCGTTGCTAAGCGTTCCGGGGAGACGATCGATGGTTGATTATGCACCACGTCTACGCGCCGACTATAAGGACCGCATCGTTAAGGCGATGACCGAAAAGTTCGGCTATAAAAACCATATGCAGGTGCCGCGGATTGAGAAAGTCGTCATCAACATGGGTGTCGGCAAAGCCGTGGACGACAAGAAGCGCGTGCAAAAAGCTGCGGTAGAGATGGAAAAGATTGCTGGCCAGAAGCCGGTAATCACCCTCGCCAAGCAGTCAATTGCAAGCTTTAAGCTGCGCGAAGGTATGCCGATCGGCTGCAAAGTAACGCTGCGCGGCGACCGTATGTTTGAATTTGTTGACCGGCTGACCACCATTGCGATGCCGCGTATTCGAGATTTCCGGGGCCTAAACCCGAAAAGTTTCGATGGCCGCGGGAACTTCGCAATGGGTCTTAAGGAACAGATGGTGTTCCCCGAGATCAAATATGACGATGTCGATGAAGTACGCGGCATGGATGTAATTGTTACGACGACGGCAACGACCGACGATGAGGCACGCGAACTGCTCCGGCTGTTCAACTTCCCCTTCCCGCCGGAAGAAACTGCTGAAGACGATAGCGAAACCGATAACGAAAAGCAGAAGGCAGCGGCGTAAGCCCGTTTCCTTCTCGCAATAAGGAGCGAGAACTTAAGTCATGGCGAAACTGAGTTCCATCAACCGGAATGAAAAGCGCAAGCGTATGGCCAAGAAATTTGCGGCCAAATACGCTAAGCTTAAAGCAACGGCGAACGACAAATCACTCGACGATGGCGAGCGATTGATTGCGCGCCTCAAAATGGCGGAAATACCGCGCAACGCGAACCCGACCCGCATCCGTAATCGGTGCGAACTGTCTGGTCGTCCGCGCGGTTATTACCGTAAATTCAAACTCTCGCGCATCGCGCTTCGGGATCTGGCCAATAAGGGCATGATTCCCGGTGTGACGAAGTCGAGCTGGTAGGGGTAACGCAATGTCTATGACCGATCCCCTGGGTGATATGCTCACCCGTATCCGTAATGGCCAGCAGGCGAAAAAGGACTCAGTAATGAGCCCGGCTTCAACCCTGCGTGCTCGCGTACTCGAAGTACTGCAGCGTGAAGGCTTTATTCGCGGTTACACAGAGGAAGAGCTCGGCAAGCACAAAGGCTTGCGCATTGAGCTTAAATATTTCGAAGGCCAGCCGGCCATTCAGCATGTCGCGCGCGTCTCGACTCCGGGTCGCCGTGTTTACAGCGGATCGAAAGATTTGCCGCGTGTTCGCAATGGCCTTGGTATCACCATCGTCTCGACACCTCGCGGCGTGCTTTCCGATGCGGAAGCGCGTGACCAGAATGTCGGCGGCGAAGTGCTGGCGGAGGTATTCTAGGATGAGCCGTATCGGTAAACAGCCGGTCGCGATCCCTGATGGGGTAACGGCCGAAATCAACGGCAGCGAGCTAAGCGTCAAAGGTACCAAGGGTGCCCTGACGATGACGCTGATCGAGGATATCTCCTATAAGATTGAAGACGGCTCAATCCTGGTTAAGCCGGCCAACGATACCAAACGTGCACGCGCCTATTGGGGCATGCAGCGGACGTTCGTTGCCAATCTGATCGAAGGCGTCTCCGAGGGTTATACCAAGGTGCTTGAGATAACCGGCGTTGGCTATCGCGCGCAGATGCAGGGCAAGAACCTGAAGCTGCAGCTCGGTTTCAGCCATGATGTCGATTACGCAATTCCTGAAGGCATCGATATCAAAACGCCTGATCAGACGACGATTGAGATCAGCGGTATCGACAAGCAGAAGGTCGGCCAGGTAGCCGCAGAAATCCGCGCATGGCGGAAACCCGAGCCTTACAAGGGCAAGGGCATCAAATATCGCGGGGAATATGTTTTCCGCAAAGAAGGAAAGAAGAAGTAGGCCATGGCACAGCGACTTACTCCTTTTCAGAAGCGCCGTCAGCGCGTCCGCATTGCGCTTCGTCGCAAGGCCGGCGATCGCCTGCGTCTCTCAATTCATCGTTCGGGCCGGCATATTTATGCGCAGGTCATCGACGACAAGGCTGGCACGACTATTGCCTCCGCTTCGTCGCTCGACACGGACTATAAGGGCAAAACCGGCGCGAACGTTTCCGCCGCTGCCGATGTTGGCAAACTCGTCGCGGAACGCGCGGTGAAAGCTGGCATTAAGCGGGTCGTGTTCGATCGCGGCGCCTTTCTGTTTCATGGGCGCGTCAAGGCGCTCGCCGATGCCGCACGCGATGGCGGACTGGAGTTTTAAATATGGCTGACGACAAGAAGACTGACGCCGCACCGGAAGAGGCGAAGGCCGAAAAAACCGAAGCGAAAAAGCCTGCGGCCAAGAAAGCTGCGCCTAAAAAGGCTGCTGCAAAAAAAGAAAAGCCGGCTGCAGAAGCGGAAGCCGCTCCTGTTGAAGCTGCACCAGCGGCGGAAGCACCGGCGGCAGAAGCCGAAGCAGCACCTGCTGCGGAAGCTCCAGCGGCGGAAGCTGCTCCTGCAGAAGCACCAGCTGCGGCCGCTCCTGAAGCGCCTGCCGAAGCTGCTGCTGCACCGGAACCACAAGCCAAAGCACGTCCCCCACGGGGCGGCCGCGGTGGCGGCAACAATCGCGGCGGTAACAATCGTGGCGGCGGACGTGGCCGTGGCGGCCGTGACAATCGCCGCGACGATGATGGCGAAGATCTGGTCGAGAAGCTCGTCCATATCAACCGCGTCTCGAAAACGGTTAAGGGCGGTAAGCGTTTCGGCTTTGCTGCGCTGATGATTGTTGGCGACGGCAAGGGCCGTGCCGGTTTCGGTCATGGCAAGGCGCGCGAAGTGCCTGAAGCCATTCAGAAAGCAACGGCTGCTGCGAAGAAGAGCATGATGCGTGTGCCTTTGCGCGACGGACGTACGCTGCACCATGACGGCCAGGGCCGGTTCGGTGCAGGCAATGTCACATTGCGTTCAGCGCCTCCGGGTACCGGCATTATCGCTGGTGGCCCTATGCGCGCTGTGTTCGAGAGCCTTGGCGTTGCTGACGTTGTGACCAAGTCGGTCGGCACGTCCAATCCTTACAACATGATCCGGGCGACCTTTGAGGCGCTCAAGGATCAGTCGAGCCCGAAATCGGTTGCGGCACGGCGCGGCATGAAAATTGCCGAGCTGGTTCAGCGTCGCGGTGATGTCGGTGCCGAAGAAGCCAAGGCTGAAGCCGAAGCGGTTACGGAGTAACGAACATGGCTGCAGCAAGCAAAAAAACGATTAAAATCAAGCAGGTCGGTTCACCGATCCGCCGCAAGCCGGATCAGCGCGAAACATTGATCGGCCTCGGCCTCAACAAAATGAACAAGACCGTTGAACGTGAGGACACGCCCGCAGTGCGCGGCATGATCCGCAAGGTTCATCACATGGTCGAGATTCAGGACAGCTAAACACAAGTCTCCGTCCGGGGGCGATAGCGCGAACCAAGCGAAAGCGAGTGCAGACAATGAAACTCAATGATCTCAGAGACAATCAAGGCGCCCGCAAGGAGCGCACCCGTGTCGGCCGTGGTATCGGTTCCGGCAAGGGCAAGACCGGCGGCCGCGGCGTAAAAGGCCAGAAGAGCCGTTCCGGCGTTGCCATCAAGGGTTTCGAAGGCGGTCAGATGCCGCTTCACATGCGTCTTCCAAAGCGCGGCTTCAACAATCCGTTCGGCAAGGACTATGCGATCGTCAATGTTGGCGCAGTCCAGAAGGCGATCGACGAGAAGAAGCTCGATGCTAAGAAAATAGTCGATCAGGCTGCTCTGAAGGCCGTGGGCCTTGTGCGCGGCGGCAAAGACGGCGTTCGCCTGCTCGGCAAGGGAGAGATTTCAGCCAAGGTGAAATTCTCCGTGGCAGGCGCTTCCAAGAGTGCAGTCGAAGCAGTTGAAAAGGCTGGCGGCGAAGTTGAAGTGACCGCGCCCGTCAATGCCGAGGCGAAAGCCGCCAAGGCTGAGAAGGCCGAAGCCAAGAAGGCCGCCAAGGCCAAAAAGTAATTCCATCGTCAACCCGGACTTGATCCGGGGTCTAGGGCGGCGTGCGATATTGTTTATAGCCCCGGATTTCGGATCAAGTCCGGATTGACGGTTGAAGTAACAATCGAGCGGGGCTTGCCGTTGACGGGCCGCGCCCCGATATAACGGTCTTCGCGGATCGGGGATGGAATAGACGATGGCAAGCAACGCCAATGCTGGAGCAGGACTCAATCTGGGGAAATTCGCCCAGGCCACCGAGTTACGTCAGCGGATCTGGTTCACCCTTGGTGCGCTGATTATTTTCCGGCTGCTGAGCTTCGTGCCGCTGCCGGGCATCGACCCCGTAGCGCTCCAGCAGGTCGTTACGACCTTGCAGGACAATACCGGCGGCGGCGGTATCCTCAACGTCTTCAACACTTTTTCGGGCGGCTCGCTTGAGCGGATGAGCATCATTGCCCTTGGCATCATGCCTTACATCACGGCGTCGATCGTTGTGCAGATGGCCGCCGCGCTTTCCCCAACGCTCAATGCAATCAAGAAGGAAGGCGAAAGCGGGCGCAAGAAGCTCAACCAGTATACGCGCTACGGCACCGTCGGCCTTACCGTCGTGCAAGGCTATTTCCTTGTCATAGGCCTGGAAACGATGGGCGCGGCCCAGGGGGTTCAGGTGGTTGTCAGCGACAGCATGGTGCTGTTCCGCCTTGGCGCCGTGGTCAGCCTTGTTGGCGGCACGATGTTCCTGATGTGGCTTGGTGAGCAGATCACTTCGCGCGGGATCGGCAATGGTATCTCGCTGATCATCATGGCGGGCATTGTTGCCCAGATGCCAACCGAACTGATCCAGCTCTTTGCATCGGGCCAGACCGGCGCAATCCCAACCGGCTATGTTGTCGGTTTCCTGCTGCTCTTTGTCGGCCTTATCTTCGGTATCTGCTTCATGGAGCGCGCCCAACGCCGCGTCCTGATCCAATATCCGAAGCGCGCGCAACAGCGCGGCGGCATGACGCAGGAAAAATCGCATCTGCCGCTCAAGATCAACACGGCCGGCGTTATCCCGCCGATTTTCGCCTCTTCGCTGCTGCTGATGCCGCTAACGGTGGCGCAGTTTATGTCCGGCGGCGTGACCGATACGTCTGGTGCGGGTAATGAGCTGCTGCTGACGGTCACCAATGCGCTTGGCCGCGGCGGATCGCTTTATCTGCTGCTCTATGCCGGCATGATCGCCTTCTTTTGCTTCTTCTATACCGCCGTGGTTTTCAATCCGGAAGAAACTGCGGACAATCTGAAGCGCTATGGCGGCTTCGTACCGGGTATCCGCCCAGGCGAACGGACAGCGGAATATCTCGATTATGTGCTGACCCGTATCACCGTGGTTGGCGCGATCTATCTGGTGACGATCTGCCTGATCCCGGAATTCCTATCGACCCAGGTAGGCATTCAGGCGTTCGTGCTCGGTGGAACCAGTTTGCTTATTGTCGTCAATGTTACCATTGACACCGTCAGTCAGATCCAAAGCCACTTGCTTGCGCACCAATATGGTGATTTGATCAAGAAGGCGAAACTGAAGGGCGGGGGAAAGCGTCGGTGAATATAATTTTGTTGGGCCCGCCTGGTGCGGGTAAAGGCACCCAAGCGTCGCAGCTCGAAGACGAGCGTGGCATGGTCCAACTTTCCACCGGCGATATGTTACGCGCCGCTGTGGCGGCAGAAACCCCGGTGGGCCTTCAGGCGAAAGATGTCATGGCGCGCGGTGATCTCGTTTCCGACGAAATCGTGACCGGCATCCTCTCTGACCGTCTTGACGAAGACGATGTGAAGCAGGGCTTCATCCTGGATGGCTATCCGCGTACCGAAGCTCAGGCCCATTCGCTCGATACGCTGCTTGCTGCCAAGGGCATGAAACTCGATCATGTCATCGAACTTGTTGTCGATGAGGATGCGTTGGTCGAACGGATCACCGGTCGCTTCACCTGCGCCAATTGCGGCGAAGGCTATCACGACACCTTCAAGCTGCCAAAAGTTGAAGGCGTATGCGACGAATGCGGTTCGGCCGAATTCAAGCGCCGTCCCGATGATAATGCCGAAACTGTCCGTACGCGGATGGAAGAATATCGCACCAAGACCGCGCCGATCATCCCGCACTATGAGCCGAAGGGCTTGGTACGCCGGGTCGATGGCATGGCGAATATCGAGGCCGTGAGCGTGTCTATCGGTGCAGTTCTCGACGCAGAATAGGCCTGTTTCGACAAGGGGCATGTATCGCCCTCACATGATTGAAAATCTTTGCTATGCTCGGCCCGCCTTACTTAGGGGAGAGGTGATAATGAGCCGCAAATGCTTGATCCTGGCCATATGTGTTTTCACGACGCCGCTAAACGCTGAGGTGGCAATATCCGACACTGGCTTCACCGCGAGTAACAGCGCCACCGTTTCGGCAACCCCGGCTGAGATATGGTCCGCACTCATCGACCCAGCTCGCTACTGGAATCCCGACCATGGCTGGTTCGGCGAAGCATCGGGCTTCTCGCTCGATCCGGTCGCCGGCGGCTGTTTTTGCGAGACCAATGATAGCGGCGGCGGTGTCGAGCATATGCGCGTGGTGATGGTTCAGCCGGATCAGATGCTGCGCTTGTCGGGCGCGCTCGGCCCCTTGCAGGGTGAGGGCCTGGCTGGCGCGCTGACCTGGCTGCTGGAGCCCGTCGACGGCGGCACCCGCATAACCCAAGCCTACGCGGTCGGCGGCCATATGCAATTTGATCGCGAGGAGCTGGCACCGGTCGTCGATGGCGTTGTTCGCGAACAACTCGAACGACTTGCAGCACTCTTCGCTAGTGATTGATTAGCTAGTCACGCCTTTCCCGTCTGCTACACAGGAAACCGACACGGACTCGAATCGTCCGGCGGGGCGCGTTTATTTGTTTTTGAGGGGAAGAGACAATGGCAGTTAGTGATCATGTAGATATTGAAGGCTTCATGGTGGGCGTTGAGAAGCGCAATCCGGGGCAAACCGAGTTCATCCAAGCCGTCCGTGAAGTCGCACAGGATATCTTCGAATTCATCGAAGACAAGGAAGAGTATCACACTGCACAGATCCTGCGCCGGATCGCCGAACCGGACCGCGTTGTTTCCTTCCGCGTCTGCTGGGAAGACGATAATCACAATATCCGCGTCCAGCGTGGTTGGCGGGTTCAGAATAATAACGCGATCGGCCCCTATAAGGGCGGCATTCGCTTCCACCCGACCGTCACGGAAAGCGTGCTCAAATTCCTGGCCTTCGAGCAGACCTTCAAGAACTCTCTCACCGGCCTCCCCATGGGCGGCGGCAAGGGCGGTTCAAACTTCAATCCCAAAGGCAAGTCGGACGCAGAAGTGATGCGGTTTTGCCAATCCTTCATGACCGAACTGTATCGCCATATCGGCCCGAACACGGATGTTCCCGCCGGTGATATTGGCGTTGGTGGCCGGGAGATCGGCTATATGTTCGGCCAGTATAAGCGGATCACCAATCGCTGGGAGGGCGTCCTCACCGGCAAGGCCGTTGAATATGGCGGCTCGCAAATGCGCCCCGAAGCAACCGGCTATGGCGCGGTCTATTTTCTCCAGAATATGCTCAAACATCAGGGGCAGGACGTAGAAGGCAAGACGGCAATCATCTCGGGTTCGGGCAATGTTGCGACCCATGCTGCGGAAAAGATCACGCAGCTTGGCGGTAAGGTGCTGACCCTGTCGGACAGCGGCGGGTTCATCCATGATCCCGATGGCATCAATCAGGACAAGATTGACTGGGTCAAGGATCTCAAGACCAATCGGCGCGGCCGGATCAGCGAATATGCTGACCATTTCACAGGCTCTACCTTCCATGAAGGCGCCCGGCCATGGGCAGTGGCGGCGGATCTAGCGCTTCCTTGTGCAACCCAGAATGAGCTGAATGGCGATGAAGCCCGTACGATGGTGGCCAATGGTGTGATGGCGGTGTCGGAAGGCGCCAACATGCCCACGACGCTAGAGGGCGTCGATGTCTTCCATGATGCGCATATCATGTATGCGCCGGGCAAGGCAGCCAATGCTGGCGGCGTTGCGGTGTCAGGCCTCGAAATGAGCCAGAATTCAGAGCGCGTATCATGGAATACCGAACGGCTCGGCGATCTGCTTCAGGACATTATGTCGGATATCCACGCCCAGTGCGCTCAATATGGCGGCGGTGAGGGTGACAATTACGTCAACTATGTCAAAGGCGCGAACATTGCGGGCTTCAAGAAAGTCGCCGATGCGATGCTGGCGTTCGGAGTAGTATAGCCAGGCATGCCAACCGGCTATTCGGGAACGCCGCTTGCCAAGAAGCTTGGCTTCAAGGACGGAATGACTGTCTGGCAGAGCGGTATTCCCGATAGCGTGCGGGCGCTGATAGAGGATCAGGCCGATATCGCCTGGACCACGGGATCGATGGACGAGCCTGCGGCTGCGCATATCTTCACGAGTGAACGCGCTGAGATGGAGCCGCTGCTCAAGGCGCTGCGAGGCAGCATGGCACAGGATGGCTTTGTCTGGATGTCCTGGCCCAAAAAGGCCTCCAAAGTGCCAACGGATATTACCGAAGACGTGATCCGCGCAGCCGCGCTTCCGATGGGATTGGTAGATATCAAGGTTTGCGCCGTCGATGAGATCTGGTCCGGCTTGAAGCTCGTCATCCGCAAAGAGTTGCGCACATGATCACGCGTGTAACCCAAACTGTTTGGCCCCCGAACATATAGCCATAGACACTCACCCTACCAGGGAGGCAGCAATGTTCGAAGCAATCAATACATGGTTCTTGAGTTTGGGCGCGGATTATGGGGTTAATCCTTATATTTTCGGCGGCATTTATGTGGGGGCGATCCCCTTCTTTCTGGCAACGGTCGGATGGATGGTTCGCCGGAAGCGCCAGGGCTTGCCAATCACCTTTCAGCTTATCATCGCGGGCTTTCTGGCGATGTCCGCCTATATCTACCTGATCTTTGCTGGGCAGAATCTGGCATGGTGGGTCTATGCGATTATCGCGCTGCTGGTGCTCTACAGCATCTGGTCACTGATCAAGAAAGCGCGTGAACCGGCGTCTGAACCAGAGTCCGAATAAGCGTTTGGCGCCCTTGAGCGCTAATGTGTTCAAAAGGCTCGGAAACCGCGATGAGCCCAGCAGCCAAAAAAGACTGATAATCAATCGGCATTGGCTTGACACAACAGGGCGAAATTCCTATTTCACCCTCACTCCGAAGACCCGGTCTGCCCGGCGGCGCGATTCGTGCGTCCGTCGGGTTCGTTCGTTTTCGGTTCATGAAGCTTTGAGATGGGCAGCTAGCCAAGCGGCCCGTGGAGCAGGAGAAACATAACGTGGCACGTATCGCAGGGGTCAACATTCCGACCCATAAGCGCGTCGAAATCGCGCTAACCTATATCCATGGTATTGGCCCGACAACGGCCAGCAAACTTACCGCACAGCTCGGCATCCCTGCCGAGCGCCGCGTTCAGGACCTGACCGACGCTGAAGTCGTTCAGATCCGTGAGGCAATTGATAGTGATCTTACCGTTGAAGGCGATCTTCGCCGCGAAACGGCGATGAACATCAAGCGTCTTATGGATCTCGCCTGCTATCGCGGGCTGCGTCATCGCAAAGGCCTACCGGTCCGCGGTCAACGCACGCATACCAATGCGCGCACCCGTAAGGGCAAAGCCAAGCCGATCGCCGGTAAGAAGAAGTAAACAGTCTGGGAGACTGTTTACTCCGCCGGAGGCAGTTCTCAGATCGCACGACGCCTCAGGGCATCAGCATCAGGATATTTAGGTAGGAATTGAAACCATGGCTCGCGAACCACAACGGGTAAAGCGCCGTCAAAAAAAGAACATCACATCGGGCGTCGCCCATGTGAATGCGACGTTTAACAACACGCTCATCACCATCACCGATGCTCAGGGCAATGCCATCAGCTGGTCTTCGGCGGGCATGATGGGCTTTAAAGGTAGCCGTAAATCGACACCTTATGCCGCGCAGGTCGCTGCAGAGGATGCCGGTAAAAAGGCTCAGGAACATGGCGTCCGCACGCTGGAAGTTGAAGTGAAGGGCCCGGGTTCGGGTCGTGAATCAGCTCTCCGCGCGCTGCAGGCTGTCGGTTTCACGATTACCTCGATCCGCGACGTAACCTCGATCCCGCATAATGGCGTACGGCCATCTAAGCGCCGGCGCGTCTGATTGCGTAACGGGAGGCGGTGGGCTCCGCGCTTCCGAAAAAGAACCGTTTTACAGGCAGAGGCCAGCCCCGCCTCCGCCAAGATGCCAAGGGGAATACCGTGTCCGTTAATATGAAAAACTGGCAAGAACTGAAGAAGCCCAATGGTCTGGAAAAGAAGTCGGGTGGCGATGCCACGCGCAAAGCCACATTCGTTGCTGAACCGCTCGAGCGCGGCTTTGGTCTGACGATGGGCAATGCGCTCCGCCGTACGCTTCTTTCGTCGCTGCAAGGCGCCGCGATCACTTCGATCAAGATCGAAAATGTCTTGCACGAATTCTCGTCGCTTGCCGGCGTTCGTGAGGACGTCACTGACATCGTGCTCAACATCAAGCAGGTTGCGATTGCGATGGAGTCTGAAGGCATGAAGCGCCTCCAGCTTTCCGCAACTGGCCCCGCCGATGTGAAAGCCGGTGATATCACGACGTCTGGCGACATCGAAATCCGCAATCCTAATCAGCTGATCTGCCATCTCGATGAAGGCGCGACGCTGAACATGGAGCTGACCGCCAGCACGGGCAAAGGCTATGTGCCAGCTGCTCAAAACCGCCCGGCCGACGCGCCGATCGGCCTGATTCCTGTCGATAGCCTGTATTCGCCCGTGAGCCAGGTGGCTTACAAGGTTGA
>Ga0209345_10000954_pt1 | contig 37023 bp, 33 predicted proteins | sample Cruoilmetagenom7_FD_187294 | JGI IMG/M metagenome (GOLD analysis project Ga0209345, IMG submission 187294) | Oil polluted marine microbial communities from Coal Oil Point, Santa Barbara, California, USA - Sample 7 (SPAdes) (version 2) | ecosystem: Environmental > Aquatic > Marine > Oil seeps ...
GTCTAATGGTTGTAAACCTTGATAACAGGAAAACCGTAAAAGTTAAAGTAAATGACAGAGGACCTTTTGTGGAAGGAAGAATTATCGACCTTTCTTACAAGGCTGCAAAAAAAATTGGAATTGTTGAAAAAGGTACTGAACTAGTTGAAATTTACATGTGCGATTCAAATAGAAAGTCAGTTGCGCACTCTTTTAACCAAAATGATATAGCTCGTTATACTATACAAGTTGGTGCCTTTGTAAATTTCAATAATGCTCAAAGAAAAAAAAATATACTTAATAAATACTTCAATGATTCACATATAAAAGTCTATAAGAACAAACAACACAAAATATTATATGGTGTGCGTTTATATACTGGTTTAACTTTCACTCAGGCAACAAAAAAGTATAACTTCCTTGTCCAAAAAGGTTTTAAGGACGCTATGCTAATCAAACAGTAGCTTTTTTACCTTTAGGGAACAAATAAGATCGATGAAAGAAAAAGTAGTTTTTTTAGACAGAGACGGAGTTATTAATTATGACTCATCTGAATACATAAAAAGCTGGAATGAGTTTGTTTTTATCCCAAAAAGCAAAAAAGCAGTCAAACTGCTTTCAGATTACGGTTTTAGCATAATAATAATTTCAAACCAGTCAGGCATTAACAGAAAATTAATTTTAAAAGATGAGCTGGATCGTATTCATATTAATATGATAAAATCCCTTGGAGAGTGCGGAGGAATAATAAAAGATATCTTTTATTGCCCCCATACTCCAGAACAAGAATGCAGATGCCGTAAACCAAAGACAGGTTTGATCGAAAAAGCGCAGAAAAAATATAATATTGATCTGTTATCTTCAGTTATGGTGGGTGATAGTACAAAAGATATTGAATGTGCTAAAAAATCAGGATGTAAAAAAGCCATACTTGTACAAACCGGCAATGGGATTGAATCTGAAAAAATTCTGTCAGATAGAAATATTTTTCCTGATTATATTGCAAGGGACATTTATAATGCTGTTCAATGGATTATTGGGTTAAAATCGTGACTATTTTTAAAAGGCTTATTAGCAGCTATTTAACAATCATTCTTTTAACAATGTTCTGGAGCATATTTATAACCATAAAACTTAATTTTCTCAACAAAAATTTTAATGATATCATCTCGGTAGACAAAAAAGCGATAAATTTTTCAAGAGAGCTAATGGACTCAATGCTTACACAGATGAGTTTTGAAGAAAAGTATATCATCTCTAATGACTATGATTTTTATAAAAGATTCTGCGAAATTGGAATCTATTTTATTACAATTGCTGATAAACTTGAAAAAATATTTGATAAATCAGGTAACAAGGAAATTATTTCTGATGTTAAACAAAATTACTCTCTTTTTTTAAAAAAAGCTTCTATTCTTTCAGGGAAATACACTCATAAGGAGTTTGCAAATTATGAAAAAGAAAAAGAAATTATTATTAAAAATATTAAAAGTAAACTAAAAGAGATAAAAGATACATCAAAAATTGAAATTGAGAAAAAAATACAAAATGCAGGTATTATAACTTTTCAGCTTATGGAAATATCAGCAATTATTGCAGCAACTGCGATTGTTGCATCCCTTATTATCTCTTTTTTCATTACAAGAAGTATAAACCGTCCGATTATGCTTTTGCATGATAAAACAAAGGAAATAGGAAAAGGAAAGTTTGGAGAGCCCCTTGCAATTTCTTCGCCGCCTGAAATAATGGAACTTTCAAATGCTTTTAATTTCATGTGTGAAAGGTTGCAGGAACTTGATGATATGAAAATAGATATTGTCAGTCATGTTTCCCATCAGCTTCGCTCTCCTTTAACAGTTATTAAAGAAGCGTCCAGTATGCTTATTGAAGATATTTTTAAATCATTACCTGAAAAACAGCACGAACTTTACTCTTTGATTTCAGATGAATGTGAAAGGCTTATAAGTACTGTAAACAGAATTCTTGATCTTTCACGTATGGAAGCTGGCATGGTGGATTATAATTTTAAGCCTGTTTGTCTGAAATCTCTTGTCCAACGTGTGGTAATAAAGCTTGGTCCTGTTATTCAGAAAAAACAAATCAACCTGCAAAAAAATATTAGCAGCAATAATCAAAAAATAGTAATGGATGAAGAAAAAATATCTGTGGTATTGGAAAATTTATTACACAACGCTATAAAGTATACGCCAGATAGGGGCAAAATAGATATAACTGTTTCTAAACATGATAAAAATAAGATGACAGTTGCGGTCAAGGATACAGGTTGCGGTATTCTACAGGAAGATCTTATAAGGATTTTTGAAAAATTTAAACGTATTGATAGCGGATGGGCAACTGCAAGAGGAACAGGTCTTGGCCTTTCAATTGCCAAACATATTATAAGTGCTCATGGAGGAATCATATGGGCGGAAAGCGAAATCAACAAAGGAAGTATTTTTTTTTTTCAACTGCCTTTATCTTAATAGTCTTTTTACTTGAGGCCTGCGTTTTGTCAAACAGACATGCTTACGAAAATATTAAGCCAATGCTGATTAAATCAGCTAGTCTAATGCTTGAAGATGATTTTAAAGCATCACTTGAAACTAATTATGAGATAATAAACAGCTATCCTGAAATCAAGGACAGAGCTTTGTTTCAAATTGGTTTACTCTACGCACATAAAAATAATCCTGATAAAAATTTTAAGCAATCACAAAAATATTTCAAAATACTGCTAAAGGATTTTCCTGAAAGCCAATTGATAAACGAGGCACAAATCTGGATTTTTACTTTACAGCAGATTATCGATAATAATAATGAACTAAAGCAACAAGAAACAAAAATAGCTGAAATGGTTAAAGAAAGATCTGTTTTAAAAAATGAAAACAAAGAAAAAGACAACAAAATAGCTGAACTGGAAAATCAAATATTTAAATTAAAAGAAATTGATTTATCCATAGAAGAAAAAAAAAGAAAATATCTGCCATGGGGAAAAAATGAATAATATCTTAGTGGTTGATGATGACATAAATATAATGAAAGTTCTGAAAATGAGGCTTGAGTCTGAAGGTTATCGTGTTATTACTGCTGAGAACAGCAATCAAGCTATACAGATAGCGCAGGAATGTGATTTTGACCTTGCCCTGCTTGATCTTAAAATTGCAAAATCAGACGGTATTGAACTAATGAAAGATCTTTTGAGCTTTCATCCAGGACTTTCAGTGATTATTCTTACAGCTTACGGGACTATTGAAAGCGCTGTTACAGCTATGCAAAAAGGGGCATATAGTTACCTGACAAAGCCTTTTGATAACAGGACGCTTGTATTTCAGGTTAAAAATGCAATTGAAAAAGTAAATCTTACAAAAGAGGTAAAACGACTTAAAAATATAGTCAATGAAAGGCTTGAATTTAAAAATATTATCGGCAACAGCAAAAAAATGAAAGATGTTCTTAAAACTGTAACAAAAGTTGCAGAAACAGATTCTGCTGTTCTTATACTAGGTGAGAGCGGTACAGGAAAAGAAATTATTGCAAGGGCGCTTCATCTTGTAAGCCAAAGAAAAGAAGGCCCGTTTGTTGCCATAAATTGTGCTGCAATTCCTGAAGCTCTATTGGAAGGGGAACTTTTTGGTTTTCGAAAAGGAGCATTTACAGGCTCTACATACTCCAGAAAAGGCTATTTTGCTCAGGCAGATCAAGGTTCTCTCTTTTTAGATGAAATTTCAGAAATGCCATTGGTTATGCAGACAAAACTGCTAAGAGTACTGGAAGAAAAATCATTTTATCCCATTGGAAGCGAAAAACTGGTTGAAGTAAATATAAGAATAATTGCAGCTTCCAACAAGGATTTGGAAAAAGAAGTAAAAGAGGGAAAATTTCGCAATGATCTTTATTACAGGATTCATGTTGTTCCTATACCTCTGCCTTCTTTGCGTGAAAAAAAAGAAGATATACCACTTCTTGTTGAACATTTTTTAGCAATCTATTCAAAAAAAGTCGAAAAAAAAATTAAAGGCTTTTCATCTGAAGCATATGAAAAATTACTGCATTATTCCTGGCCTGGCAATGTAAGGGAACTTGCAAATGTTGTGGAATGTGCAGTTGCAATGACATCAAAAAATATTATTACCCATGATCAAATTCTTCCTTCTGTTAATGTTGAGCAAAAAGAAATGGTGGCACTTAAAGAGGCTAAAAAGGATTTTGAAAAAACATATATGATTGAGCTCATGGAGCGGACCCATGGGAATATATCCAATGCATCCAAACTATCCCAGAAATACAGAGCTGACCTTTATAAAATTTTGGAAAAACATGATGTAAATCCAGATAATTACAGGAAAAAGTAATATATTATGGTATCTTTGCGCTCAGAATTGAATTTCAAACAATTTGATGATTTTGATCTTTCTTTTAAGGTCTTTTACGATCTTATGGCAAAACGTGTCAAGGAAATACTTTTGATTTCAAGTTCTTATGATGCATTTATCATGGAAGAAGATGGCCGTATACCAGAAAGAATAATTCATGAATTTCGTTGTTTGAATCTTACTCGTCCCCCAAGGATTATATGGGCATCCTCAGCTCAGAAGGCTTTAAAAAGTTTAAATGAAAAGAAAATTGATCTTGTCATCACCATGCCGCGAATAGATGATATGAATACCTATGATTTAGGATCAGCAATAAAAAAAAAATATCCTGAAATTCCGGTTGTGCTTCTTTCACATGCAATAGATAATGCTTTATCTGAAACAAAATTATCAGATAAAAACTGCATTGATAAAACTTTCATCTGGCTTGGCAATACTGACCTTCTTCTGGCAATAATAAAAAGCATTGAAGACCAGGTAAATGTTGATTTTGATACCCAAAGGGCAGGTGTCAGAGTAATAATTTTTGTTGAAGACTCCCCTTTATATCTTTCGTCTCTTCTTCCTTTTCTTTACAAAGAAATAGTAATGCAGACACAAGCTGTTATGGAAGAGCTGTTAAATGAGGAACATCGTATTTTCAGAATGCGTGCGCGTCCTAAAATACTTGTTGCTGAAACATATGAAGAAGCAATGTTTCTTTATGAAAAATATAAAAAATACCTGCTTTGTATTTTTTCAGATGTCCGTTTTCCAAAAAATGGAAAAATGGATGACCGCGCAGGTTTTTCACTGGTATCTGGCATAAATAAGGATTCACCTGATCTGCCTGTTTTAATGTTCAGCTCTGAAGAGACAAATCGGTTATATGCATCATCATTATCATCATGCAGGCCATTTGCTTTTTTGAATAAAAATTCGCCTTCTTTTCACAAAGACATTCGCCATTTTTTTGTAGATCATCTTGGATTTGGAGATTTTATTTTTAGACTTCCCGGCGGCAAAGAGATAGCTCGCGCATCAAATTTTAAGGAAATAGAAAAGGTATTGACAGATGTCTGTGATGAATCACTTTATTACCACGCATATAGAAATGATTTTTCCAGCTGGCTCATTGCCAGATCTGAAATTCAGCTTGCCTCAAAACTCAGGCTCTTTAAAGCAACTGAATTTACAAGTATTACTGAAATCAGAGAGTTGCTATTAGAACTTTTTAGACAAAAGCGTAAAAGACGTCATCAGGGTGTAATAACGGATTTTATGTCTGACAATTTTGACCCTGATACAGATTTTGTAAAAATTGGAAAAGGATCATTAGGAGGTAAAGCAAGAGGACTTGCTTTTATGTCTACAATACTTAAATCCAACAAGGGCTTTAAGCAAAGTTTTCCGGACATAAATATTTGCATTCCTAAAACAGTTGTAATCACAACTGAAGGCTTTGACTCTTTTATCAATGAAAACAACCTGACATATTTGCTTGATGACCACATTAAATCTGCTGATTTCAGTGATGACAATATCTGTTATCTTTTTCTTTTGTCATCAATGCCTGACTGGCTAAGTAATAAGCTTGAGCTTTTTTTAAAACATGTGAAACATCCCCTTGCAATTCGTTCTTCAAGCCTTCTTGAAGATGCATATAATCAGCCCTGTGCTGGTATCTACTCTACATACATGCTTTCTAATAATCACCCTGATTTTTCAGTCAGGGTAAAACAGTTAGAAGATGCAATAAAGCTTGTTTACGCTTCAAGATATATGCAAAAACCAAGAGCATTTTCAGAAAATATCACCCACACAACTGAAGAAAAAATGGCTGTAATTTTGCAGCAGCTAATCGGGACAAACTGTAATAATTTTTTTTATCCAGCCATATCAGGAGTTGCCCAGTCATATAATTTCTATCCTATATCTTTTATGAAACCCACTGAAGGAGTTTTACACCTTGCAGCAGGTCTTGGGAAAATAGTTGTTGAAGGGGGAAAAGCACTTCGTCTTTCTCCAAAGTATCCTAAATATCTGCCACAATTTTCAAGTGTAGATGATATTTTGAAAAACTCCCAGCGGTTTTTTTACGCTGTAAAAATGGGCGATCTATCAGAAAAATTTATATCTTCGAAAAACTTAAATGATGATCCTACAATTGCAACACTTGTTATAGATGATGTAATAAGTGATCCTGAACATCTGCCCATACAACTTTTGTCAAGCACTTACATGCCTGAAGATCATATGATAAAAGATTTGGTGCAAAAAGCAGGATATCCTGTTATCACATTTGCTAATATATTGAAGTATAATATGTTTCCACTTTGCGAAATTGTCTCAATGATCCTTGATGTTGGCAGAAAAGGTATGGGCGGCCATGTTGAAATTGAATTTGCAGCAAACCTTACAAATGAAAAAAAGCAAATATTTTCCCTTCTTCAGATGAGGCCCATGGCAACATGCAGACAAAACCTTAAAGTTGCTGTTAACAAGGATGATATATCTTCAGCTTATCTTTATTCCAATAAAGCCCTGGGCGTCAGCAAAACACATTTTGTTTGTGATATAGTTTTTGTCATGCCAGATGCTTTTGACCCTGCATGCACAGTTGAAATTGCAGCTCAAATTGATAAATTAAACAGATTGCTTGTGAACTTAAAACGCAAATACATTCTGATCGGTTCAGGAAGATGGGGGTCAGCAGACAGATGGCTGGGAATTCCAGTAACATGGAATAATATTTCAAATGTACTTGCAATAGTTGAAACATCCACAGACAAACTGCATGCTGATCCTTCACAGGGAACTCATTTTTTTCACAATATTACATCTCTTGGAATAAGTTACATAACTATATCGCAAGACAGTAATGATTTTATTAACTACGATTTTTTAATGTCTCTTCCTGTTGAAAACCAGACAACCTTTTTAAGACACGCAAAAGCTTTAAAACCGCTTATACTTAAAATTGATGGAAATCAGTCCAAAGCCGTTTTGATATAACCTCACCATTTTAGCTCCTTCCCAAACTGTTGCAATTCATTAACGCTTAAGCTAAACTTTTCAATTTATACAAAATATTGTTTTAAAAAATACAAGGGATTTGCAGATAATATGATAACCTTATTAGATTATGGCGCAGGAAATGTCAGAAGCGTTATAAATGCAATAGAAAATTCAGGTGAAAAAGTCAAAATTGTCACTGAAATAAACGATATAACTTCTGCTGAAAAGCTTATTTTTCCAGGTGTGGGAAATTTTGGCAGCATGATGAATATTTTAAATAGGAATAATTATGTTAATGCACTTAAAGATTTTATAAAATCAGGACGGCCTTTTTTTGGTATCTGCCTTGGCCTTCATGCGCTTTTTGATACAAGCTGTGAGTCTCCTGGTATTAAAGGTATGGGAATTATTCCAGGAACTGTTAAAAAATTTGATATAAAGTTATCTGTTCCGCACATAGGATGGAATGGCATAAACATCAAGAAACCGTCAAATATTTTTTCCGGATTAAATGGCACTGAAAAGTTTTATTTTGTTCATTCCTACCATGTGGTACCAGAAGATAAATCTTTGATACTTACAACCACAAACTACGGTATAGAGTTTGTCAGCGGCATTTCCTGTAAAAATATCACAGCTACACAGTTTCATCCGGAAAAAAGCGGATATTCAGGCCTTAATATGCTAAACAACTTTATTAACTCTTCTGCAAATAAAATTTTACCACACAATATCTCTTTAACCACAAAACTTGCCAAACGGATTATTGCATGTCTTGATGTCAGATCAAATGACAATGGAGATCTTGTTGTTACAAAAGGAGATCAATACGATGTAAGGGAAAATGGAAATGTCCGGAACCTGGGTAAACCTGTCGAGCTTGCTCAAAGATATTATATGCAGGGAGCTGATGAAATTGCATTTTTAAACATTACAGGATTCAGAGATTTTCCTCTGGAAGATATGCCAATGATAGAAGTATTGAAACAGACTTCTAAAAATGTTTTTGTTCCTTTAACCATTGGCGGTGGAATAAGAGAGTATGCTGATAAAAATGGTAGAAAATATTCTGCCCTTGAAGTTGCGCATGAATATTTCAGGTCAGGTGCAGATAAAATATCCATAGGAAGCGATGCAGTGATAATTGCACAAGAGTATTTGAAATCAGGAAAAAAATCAGGGAATAGTTCAATAGAGAAGATATCCAAAGTCTATGGAAATCAGGCTGTCGTTATTTCAATAGATCCCAGAAAAGTTTATGTAACATCACCTGATAAAGTTTCCCATCATGTATTTAAAACACAATATAAAGGCCCAAAAGGTGAAAAATATTGCTGGTATCAATGCACAATAAAAGGCGGAAGAGAAGGCAAAGATATTGATGCAGTGACACTTGCCAAAGTTTGTGAAAAATTAGGAGCAGGAGAAATACTTCTGAACTGTATTGACAAAGACGGAACAAATTCAGGCTTTGACATTGAGCTTATAGCTTCTGTAAAAAAAGCAGTATCAATACCTGTAATTGCCTCAAGCGGAGCAGGCTGCAAAGAACATTTTGGGGAAGTATTTTGTAAAACAGATGTTGAATCAGCACTTGCTGCTGGAATTTTCCATAGAAAAGAAGTGCCCATAAAAGATGTAAAAACATATTTAAACAACAAAGTTGAAATAAGGATATAAATACAATTTATGGACGGACACTACCTATGTCTATATGTAGTCTTTATCATACGTAAAAAAGGCATATCTTATCTATTTGTAGGTTTTACCATACAAAAGAAACAAGATCGAACTATACACAATTAGAAAATGTTATTAAAACAAAAAGTTATAGTTTAAGTACAATGTGGCATACCACTTGCGTTTACTTGTCGTATGGTTTTGCTAATAAAAAAATCTTATAATTTAATTAGGAGAAAAAATGGATATTATAAAATTTGGAGTAGAATAACTCAAACATGATGAACTGAAAGATATTGATGGTGGAGGCCATTTGCTTGCATTAGCAGCAGCAATTACAGGAATTCCTGTTGTATTACTCTCAATTGTTGGTTTACCTTGGTATGTATGGGCTTTTTCACGGCAATTTTAGCTCCATACATTTTATAGACGATTTATCTATTTCTTCAACCGGCACCTTTACTATATTAAATTATAAAGTTTTTTGCCCTAAATGCAGTTCTGAAAAATATGTAAAAGATGGCAAAGTAAAAGGCAGGCAACGCTACCGTTGTAAAAGTTGTGGTTATAGACATACCGTTCAACATCGTGGCAAAAGCCCTGAGATAAAACGTCAAGCCCTTGAAATGTATCTTGAGGGGCTTGGGCTTTCGGTCTATTGGCCGGATTTTGAAATGCAGTCATGTGGCGGTTTATAACTGGATTAAAGCTTTTGGCGAAAAAGTCGAATAATTCGCTCCGATTCAGTACTGGAAGCCTTACGAGAATTTTGTCCCGCACGAAAAGCATACGCAATCAAAGGCACAGACATATAGGATTGAAGGATATAACAGTCTGTTTCGGCATTTCTTGGCCAGGCTCCGTAGAAAGTCGAAGTGCTACAGCAAAAGCAAAAAAATGCTCATGTATTCTGTGATGCTCTTGATGTCAAAATTGAATGGCTGTTTGAAAGCTATATTTAATTAACAATGTCCATAATTTATTATGCAAGCCCTGCTTGCGCCTTTAATACGAAACAAAATTTTTGCGCTATATGTATAAATAAAATGAAAGATAGCATATGAACTCTGTATTTAGCAGAATATATAAGATTACCCGCTCATATAGCAAGTCTTACCTTGGCCAGTTATTCAATGACCGATTCAAAATAAAACAGCATGATCCTGATGAATTTTCACAAGAAAATGCAAAAAATAATTCCTATAACAAATCTTCAAAAGAAAAAAACAACAACAATTATAATCCACAGGTTGTTGATGATCTTGCTGTTTTTGGCCTTGTTTCACCATCATCATTTGACAAAGTAAAAAATGCCCGTAACAGAGAAGTCAAGAAATATCATTCTGATAAATTTGTTAATGATCCGTTAAAATATCAAATATCAAAGGAAATTATGCAAACGATAAATGCATCTTATGAAAGATTGAAACACTTTTATAATAAATGATTAGTTGTATTTTTTTTATTCAGTGTTTATGGGGAAACAGGATAGTTTGTTCAAGATCAGGGAATACGGAAATTTTAAATTTCTGATATTATTTCCTGATAGTGTACTGTCTTCCCAATCCAGCAAGACCAATAAGGCAAACACCTGCAAAAAGCAATATAAACGGTTCAGAAAAAAGATTGCTAAAAAAAATAAATAAAAAAAATAAATTTTCAGTCAAATTACTACCATCTTTATTTACATCTTGTGTGGAACTCGTATAGTTTACGTTTTTTAGCAAATTCTCGTTACCAGAAGCATACCATGAATTATCAAAATTAGTTCCAATTTCTGAACCAGAAATTGAACAGTTCAATGAAAATATTACCAAGATAACAACAAAAAACTTTTCAAACAATTTTTTCATTTTTAAATATACTTTAATGTATGGATATTAACACAAACCAAAATGCGTTTAGATTGAATAAATCCAGGCTAAAGAAAAGCAATTGGTTTTGAATTTATCTTGTCCACGTTCCAAATTGAAATATTTATAAGGTTCCATTGTAAAATATATTGCAAATTTAGAGCCAAATAAACATTTAAATTTTCTGTATATAAAAGCAAAAAGTTATGATATTTTATATAAACCTTACTGCTTTAATGTATGAATATTCATACAAACCAAAATGCGTTTAGATTGAATAAATCCAGGCTAAAGAAAAGCAATTGGTTTTTGAATTTATCTTGTCCACGTTCCAAATTGAAATATTTATAAAGTCCCATTGTAAAATTATGTTGCAGATTTACGCCAAATATACATTGGGGTATCATTATATATAAGACAAAAAGTCATGATTTTTTTATATAAATTTATACAGCATGTAAAATATTTTACATAGATTCAATATAATTAACTATAATTAACTATAATTATATGGAATGTATACCATATCAAACGATTGCATATATAATCGCTTGTTTTTTTTAAAAAACTTTTTTATTATTACATAAAAATATATTGAATTAATAAAGCAGTCACATTTGTGAGTTATAAAAAAAATAGTATCAGGCATCTGTTTACATGATTGAAATTAATGGCAGTAAAATAATATTTATTACCACAGGCGGTACAATTGATAAAATTTATTTTGACAAAAAAAATAAATTTCAAATTGGTAACTCTTTGATATTTCAAGTACTTGAAGACGCAAACACAACTATTGACTATGAAATAAAATCCATTTTAAAAAAAGATAGCCTGGATATTAACAACGCAGATCGATGTATTATAAAAAAGACTATCAAAAATGACCGCCATAGATATTTCATTGTAACACACGGTACAGATACAATGATTCTGACTGCAAAGAAGTTAAGAGAAATTAATGATAAGGTTATAATCTTAACAGGAGCAATGCAGCCTGCAAGATTTAAATCAACAGATGCTGTATTTAACATAGCCTGTGCTATAACCGCTGTTCAATTACTTCCAAATGGAGTATATATTGTTATGAATGGCAAAATCTTTGAGCCTGAAAATGTTATAAAAAACAGTAATAAAAACAGGTTTGAATATATTTAATTTTTTAGTTAGTGTTTGTCCATATTTTGTTTAATAAGATTTTTGTAGAAATTATAATTTATTGAACTTAAATGAATAAAAAGTATTTAAAAAACAGAGCATTATCAAATACAATATTATATAAGATAAAATTATGGGAGACAGAAAATGGGTCAAGATTATTTGGGAAAATCAATCGGACTTGCTGACGGTAAAATGGGAATGATTATAAAAGAGCGTAATAAATATGGACAATGGGGTGTCAAAGTCCAGGGAGAAGATGCTTTAAGACTTGTAGCAGATGCCGAAATAAGAGATTTGGGAGACGATGCTCTGCTTCAGATACCAACATCGCATGTTTGAAGTATGACAATTTGCGATATTTGAAGAAAAAGTATCACTTATTTATTTGATACTTTTTTAGGTTAGATTTGTAAAGCAGTGAGTAGAAAATAATTATACCTCTTAATTTGCCTTTTGTTTCGTATTCTTTGTTGCTCATCGGTTACATAATTCATTACGCGCCTTTAATACGAAACAAAATTTTTTCAAGTTCAAGGCGGAAAATTAATTTGAGCGCAGGCATACAGATAGTATTTAAGAGAATCAAATTAATTTTCTAACGCAGAAATTGAAAAAATTGCGTTTTACATGCAGCCTGTCGAACAAATATGCCTGAATCCTGTTAATTAGAAATCTTTTAAATTTAAGATTTGTATGGTAAATTCAGGTTAATTTCCGTTGAACTTAAAATCACCTTTTCCTAAAATATCGTGCAGGTGAATGATACCTAAAACCTGTCCCTTTGAATTTGTTATTGGAAGCACTGTAATCTGGTATTGTTCCATTAAATTTAATGCATAATAGGTGGGGGAATTCGGACTTACCGTTTTTGGGTTTTCTGTCATAATTTCTTTTACATTTGTATTAGAAATGACCTTTTTTTTTGCAATATACCGCCTTATATCACCGTCTGTTATAATTCCGCAAAGAATATTATTTTTATCTGTAATCAAAACTGTTCCAAGACCGTAGCGATCAAGGTGTAATACAGCGTCTTCAATAGAAATGCCATTTTTCACAGTGGGCAAAAAGCTGCCTGAAAGCATTATATCGCTGACCTTACTTGACAAACGCTGGCCTAATGCTCCTCCTGGGTGAAAAGTTTTAAAGTCACTTTTTTTAAATTTTTTTTTATTTATTAATACTACTGATAGTGCATCGCCCATGGCAAGCAGGGCAGTTGTGCTTGCAGTTGGAACAAGGCCTAAAGGGCAGGCTTCTTTTTCAACACCCACATCAATTACAATATCACTATTTTTTGCCAGTGAAGAGTTGCAATTACCTGTAAATGCAATGATTGTGCAACCTATTTTTCGAATACTCGGCAACAGAACATTCATCTCATCAGTTTCGCCACTATTTGAAAGCGCAAGGAATATATCACCTGATGACACCATTCCAAGATCACCATGCATTGCTTCAACAGGATGCAAAAAAATTGCTTTTGTGCCTGTGCTGTTTAATGTGGCTACAATTTTTTTTGCCACAATTCCAGATTTGCCAATACCACTAACTGCTAAGCGGCCTTTGCATTTACATATAAGCTCCACCATTTTGACAAAATTATCATCAATTTTATCAATAAGCTTTATTATTCCTTCAGCCTCAATTTTAAGCACTTCAATAGCCTGTTTAATAACCATCTTAATTTATTATTTTTCCTTTTGGATTTTAAGTTGAAGTAATTTTGTTCACGTTTGTATATCATAATCAAAAGATCATAATTGACTTATTAATAAAAATATTATAAGACCCAAATCGATATTATCTTCTTTTACTTTAAAATGTTATATAAAACAATTCAAATATAAATGTTTTAAACTGTTTTATACTTTTTTAGCTAAAAGTTTTTAATTTTGGTCTTGTGAAAAGCTATTAACCAAAAAAAGGGGGTGATTAAAATGGACTGTGCAACAGTTAGAAAAGGCCTGTCTTGCACTTTTATGTTAAGCAGGGGGTGTTCATATAACGGCGGGATTTGCCATGAGGTCGTAGAGCAGTGTGGGGATTGCAATCGCAAAGTAGAATTTGAATCTGGATTGTATTGTTCAACATGTCCTGATCCTGTTTTAAAATGGAAGGTTGGTGATTGTAACCTGGCAACTCATATAGCCACAAAATCTATTAAAAAAGGAAAGATAAATCCGCTAAAAGCTTCCAAACGCGGAAACCATTAAAGTGGCTTCGATCATTAAGGTAAACCCCGTTCTTTTTTTTGGACGGGGTTTTTTTGTATCTTAAACAATTTAAATATAATCTAAATATTTTTTTGTATAAAATTAAATAACCAACCATTATTGACTGAAAGAATAACATAAAAGAATATTTGAAAGTTTTTTTAATTTTGCATCTGTTTTAAAATGTTTTTTTATGTGCTATAAATTGTAGGCATAAAAAAAGCAAAAAGGAAAGTAGTCAATGAATCCACTTGCAAAACAACTTAATAAAGTTATTGAAAGCAGCAATCCTCCAATACTTGAGATGCTTTCTGATGTTGGTAAAAATCTTTTTTTTCCAAAAGGAATACTTAGCCAAAGTGCAGAAGCTAAGGAAAAAGCCCATGACATAAATGCTACAATAGGGATTGCAACAGAAAAAAACAGTATTATGTATTTACCTTCTGTGATAAATTTTATTAAGGACATTGCTCCTGAAGATTCATTAACATATGCGCCTTCTTTTGGAAATTATAAATTAAGACAACTTTGGCAGAAATCCCTGTTTGCGAAAAATCCTTCACTTTCAGGCAAGAGTATAAGCATTCCTGTTGTTACAGGTGGAATTACACATGGAATAAGCCTTGTTGCAGATATGTGGATTTCCCCTGATGATGTTGTAATATTACCTGAAATGACGTGGGGAAATTACAGCCTTATTTTAACTGTTAAGCATCAAGCTACTGTAAGTACATATCCGATGTTTTCAGATGAAGGATGCCTGAATCTTAATGCTTTTGAAAAAAAAGTTAATAAAGAAGCATCAAAAAAAGATAAAATCATTGTGCTTTTAAATTTTCCTCATAATCCTTCAGGATACACACCAACTGTTGAAGAAGGTAATAGAATCGTTGATATTCTTGATAAAATTGCCAGAAAAGGGACAAAAGTAGTCGCAATCATAGATGATGCCTATTTTGGACTGTTTTATGAGAATCACACGTTGCAGGAATCCTTATTCGCACATCTGTGTGACAAACATTCTAATATTCTTGCAATAAAACTTGACGGAGCAACAAAGGAAAATTTTGTCTGGGGTTTGCGTATAGGATTTATCACATATGGTTCAAAAATTGATAATAATGCATTAGATGTATATGATGCACTTGAAAAGAAAACTGCAGGATGTGTGCGTGGTTCAGTTTCAAATGTTTCGCATCTTAGTCAAACGATTATATCAAATTCAATGCAAAACAAAGATTTTGAAAAAGAAAAAAATAAAAAACACGAGATTCTTAATAAAAGAGCCTTGCGTGTAAAACAAGTTCTTTCAGATCCTAAATATAACGACTCATGGGATGTATATCCTTTTAATTCCGGATATTTCATGTGCATCAGATTAAAATCTGTTGATGCCGAAGCATTAAGATGTCATCTTCTTGAAAAATACGGAGTAGGTCTTATTTCCATAGGACAGAAAAATTTAAGAATTGCATTTTCATGTCTTGAAGAAAATGAAATAAAGAAATTGTTTGATATAATCTACAAGGGTATAAAAGAAATTAATTAATAGAAAAGTAACAATGCTGCTGTTTAAAAAAAAAACAAACAATAAAATATCGAATAATAGATCAGCAAAAATTGCCAGTGCAGGCAAGTGGTTTTTATACTTTATTGCAATAGGTATTATTGCAGGCACAGGTTCAATAATATTTCACTATTTATGTCAGATAGGAATGCATTATTTTCTTGATTTGATAGCAGGATACAGGCCACCATCACCTGCAGGGGAACATAATCTTTTTACTCCTACATCTACACCATTTAACAGATTCGCGCTGCTTTTTTTACCTGCTTTAGGTGGTATTCTAAGCGGGTGGCTCGTATATACTTTTGCTCCTGAAGCCGAAGGGCATGGTACTGATGCTGCAATTGATGCATACCACACAAAAGGCGGTTTTATACGGGCCAGGGTTCCTGTATTGAAAACCTTTGCATCTGCAATTACTCTGACAACTGGTGGTTCAGGAGGAAGAGAAGGCCCTATAGCTCAAATAGGAGCAGGTTTTGGATCATTTCTTGCCACAAAACTTAAATTGTCTGACCAGGAACGAAGAGTTATGATGGCTGCGGGAATCGGGGCAGGTGTCGGCAGTATCTTTAGAGCTCCTATGGCAGGTGCCCTTTTTGCTGCTGAAGTGCTTTACAAAGATCCTGAATTTGAATCTGAAGTTATTATTCCTGCTGGCATTTCATCAGTTGTAGCTTACTGCCTTTTTTGTCTTGTATTTGGATGGGGAACTTTATTTGAATCGCCTGATTTTGTTTTTCGTAACCCTTTGGAACTAGGGCCTTATCTTGTACTTGCTGCAGTACTTGTTATTGCAGGAGCTTTTTATGTAAAAGCCTTTTACTCGACCATTAATATTTTTAAAAAAATAAATATTCCAAATTATTTAAAACCTGCATTAGGAGGCCTTTTAACTGGGATTATTGGCTTTTTTTTACCTAGCACTCTTGCCTTTGGCTATGGTTTTATCCAGCAGGCACTAAATGATCTAACAGGTGTTACAATCTTTTTTTTGCTTTCTCTTGCAATTGGTAAAATAATAACAACATCTTTTTCAATCGGATCAGGAGGCAGTGGAGGAGTATTCGGACCTTCAATTGTAATAGGAGGAGCAATAGGTGGTGTAGTGGGAAAAGTATTTCATCAGCTAATGCCAGGCATTGTATCTAACCCTGGAGCTTTTGTGGTTGTTGGTATGGCCGGTTTTTTCACAGCTGTTTCAAACACACCAATTTCGACAATAATATTTGTAAGTGAAATGACCAATTCGTACCATCTTCTTCTTCCTAGTCTTCTTGTATGTTCCATATCTTATATCATGGCTCAGAAATGGACTATTTATGCTAAACAGGTAAAAAATAAAATCAATTCTCCAGCTCATACAGGTGATTTTTTTATTGATATACTACAGACGATTAAAGTTAAAGACCTGGCACAAAGCATTAAAAAAGTAGAGCTTATTCCTGAAGAAATGACATTTATGGAATTTAAAAAATATTTTTCTGAAACCAAACAGCACTATTTTCCGGTTATGGACAAAAACAAAAAACTTTGTGGAATTTTTTCCAGCACTGATATAAGAGGGGTGCTTTTTAAGAAAGGGATAGAATATCTTGTTGTAATGAAAGATATTGCCATATCAGATATAATTACAACAAATCCCTCAGAAGACCTTAACTCTGTTTTAAGAAAGTTTACTGTAAAAAACATAAACAGCATCCCTGTTGTGCAGGACGACGATTCTACAAATCTTATAGGAATGTTAAACAGAAGAGAAGTAATTGCATTTTATAACAACCGGATACAAGAGATGAAAGATATTTCAAAGTAATGTGAATAGAAGCAAGCCTGTATTATAAAAAAACTAATATTTTACTTTTATAAGGAATAATCCTTTTGCTGTAGCAGTTGCACCGGCTTTATTGCGGTTTTTTGAAAGCAAAATTTTTTTGAAATCATCAGGAGTTTTTTTGCGCAATCCCACATCACCAAGTGTACCTGTAATATTTCTGACCATATAGCGTAAAAACCCACTAGCTTCTATTTCAAAAAACAGGTATCCTTTATTTTTTTTTTCAAGACTCGCATTATAGACAGTTCTTACTGCATCTTTTTCTAAATCTGTTTTTCCCTGAAATGCTTTGAAATCATGGATGCCTGTAATACAATCTAGTGCCATACGCATTGCGTCTATATCAAGTTTATAGGGGATGTGCCATGCATAATTACGAAACAGTGCAGAAGGTTGTCTGCGGTTTAAAAAAACATATCGATATATTTTACTTTTTGCATCGTATCTGGCATGAAAATTTTCATCAACCTGATCACATTTTTTAATCACTATGTCATCTGATGTCAGACTATTTATTCCTTTCATAAACGATTTAGAATCAATATTGGTTTCACAATGAAAATTTGCAATCTGACCAAAAGAGTGTACTCCGGCATCAGTCCTGCCTGAACCTGCAAGCTTAATTTTCTGGCCTGTCATTGTCATTAACCCTTTTTCAATCTCACCTTGAATGGTGCGATCATTTTTTTGCTTTTGCCATCCATGGTAAAGTGTTCCATCATATTCAATTTTAAGCTTAAAGTTTTTCATCATCAATATATTATTTCTTTTTTGAATAGTTTGCTATAGTGGTTTAATATTTATTTTATATAATTGACAAATAAATTATATTTTGTAAAACTAAAAATTAATTTGACCGCAGGCATACAGAATATATTAACCCACTATTTCTTATAATAATTTGTTATGAAAAACATAATCTGTCCAGGTTTTATAGCCGGAGGCATTGCTTCAGGCATAAAAAAAAATGGAAAGCATGATCTTGGCCTTATTTATACAATAAAAGAAGCCAGTGTTGCTGGTGTATTTACAAAAAACAAAGTTAAGGCAGCACCTGTTATTCTTGATATGCAGCGTATACCATCAGGTATATGCAAGGCTGTTGTTGTTAACAGCGGTAATGCAAACTGCTGCACAGGGGAAAAAGGCTTTAAAGATGCAGTTAAAATGTCCCATGCAGCTGCATCAATGCTTGACATTTCTGATGATATGGTACTTGTGTCATCAACAGGTGTTATTGGTGAACCTTTTCCTGTTGAAAAAATAATAAATGCAATGCCAGATCTTGTCAAATCAAGCAATGTAAATGGATTTTATAATTTTGCCAAAGCTATTATGACAACAGATAAGGTTGTGAAAATTGTATCAAAAAAAGAAACTATTGATAATAAAACATTTACAATAACAGGAGTGGCAAAAGGTTCAGGAATGATACGTCCTGACATGGCTACTATGCTTTGTTTTGTCTGTACAGATGTAAAAGCAGATTCTGACATGTTGAAACACTCTCTTTTGGTTGCAAATGAAAAATCTTTTAATGTTATAACTGTGGATGGAGATACAAGTACAAATGACATGGTAATATTAATGGCAAATGGTGAATCCGGCGCAAGTATTTCCAATGCATCTGACAAAAAAAAATTTCAAACTGTGCTTGATGATGTTTTACTGAGCCTTGCTAAGATGGTTGTTAAAGATGGTGAAGGGGCAAACAAACTAGTTGAAGTTGAAGTGAAAAATGCCGTATCTGATAAGCAGGCGCGACAAATTGCAGATACAGTGGCAAACTCAAACCTTGTTAAAACAGCTATTTTTGGAGAAGATGCCAACTGGGGAAGAATTCTTGCTGCTGCCGGAAGAGCTGAAGCTTTAATAGAACCTTATAAAACTGATATTTATTTTGATAATATCCTGATGGTAAAAAACGGTCAGGGATGCGGCGCTTTAGCTGAAGAAAAAGTTTCCAGGATACTTAAAAAGACAGAGTATAAAATAATTATAGATCTTCATATGGGACAAGGATCTGCATCTTATTATACATGTGATTTTTCTTTTGAATATGTCAAAATCAATGCAGACTACAGGTCATGATGATGCTTCTAATAGCAAAATCCGAAGACTGTGTTTTAATAACGCAGATTGTAGTTATATGAGATTGCAAAAATTTCTCTCTTATGCTGGTTTTTGTTCCAGAAGAAAAGGCGAAAAACTTATTGTTAAGGGAAGTGTTAAAGTTAACGGAAAAATTGTTACAGAACTTGGCACAAAAGTGTGCCCTGAATCAGACGTTATTGAAGTTGACGGTCAATTAATCAATTCAGAAAAAAAACATATCTATATTGCATTAAATAAGCCCAAAGGATATGTAACAAGCTGCAATCAGCCTGGGCAAAAAATTATTTTTGATATTATTAATATTTCAAAGCGTGTTTATCCGATAGGACGCCTTGACAAAAATTCAACAGGATTATTACTTCTTACCAATGACGGAAAATTGCACCACAGACTTTCCCATCCTTCTTTTGATCATGAAAAAGAGTATGAAATTAAAGTGGCAAAGCCGATTTCAGATGAATCATTGAATCTTTTGAAAAAAGGGGTTTTAATTTTAGGTAAAATTACCAGACCTGCCAGGATCAAACGGGTTTCTTCAAATCATTTTTGTATCACATTGAAAGAAGGTCGAAACAGACAGATACGCCGTATGGTTAATATGGTGGATAATAAGGTCACAAATTTAAAAAGAATAAGAATATCAAATATAAAGATAGGGAAACTATCTGAAGGGTCATGGCGATATCTTACAGAAAAAGAAAGAAAACATCTTATGTGCTAATTTTTTTCTTTTTTGAACCTGAAAAAAATTATTCTGCAACAGCCTGTTGATCTTATTTTTTAATGGCTGCTATGACTTCACAATGAGATTTATCGGCAAATATATCGTAAATGTGCTGCCATAACCAAGTGTACTTTCAACAGAAACACGACCTTTGTGAGCAGTTGCTATGTGTTTAACAATTGACAGGCCAAGACCTGTACTGCCTATATTTCTGCTTCTTGCCTTATCAACACGATAAAAACGTTCAAAAATCCGTGATAAATGTTTTTTGGGAATACCTGCTCCGTGGTCCATAACACTTATTAACAACTCATCCTCTTTAATATCTGCAGCTATCTGAATTGATGTTTCTTTTTTACTGTATTTTATAGCATTATCAATAAGATTCACCAATGCCTGCTCAATAAGGTGTTTATCGATTTTTATAATGATTTTATCATCAACAAAAGCTTCAATCGTTATTTTTTTTGCATCTGCTTTTGCCTGGACAATCTGATGTACTGTATCAATTAAGTTTTTTAGATTTTTTTCTTCAAGTAAAATATTTTTTTTATCATCTCTATTTTCTATTCTTGCAAGGGACAATAAGTCTTCCAATATAGCATCAAGGCGATCAACGTGTTTTATAATAATTTCCAAAAACCTTTTTCTATCTTTTGGATTTTCATCTCCTACATCAAAAAGCGTTTCAACAAATCCTTTAATCGCTGTAAGAGGCGTTCTTAGTTCATGGGAAACATTTGCTACAAAATCTTTCCGAATCTTTTCAAGATTTCTTATTTTACTGACATCATTTAATACTAAAATTGTCCCGATACGTTTATATGAAGCATTATAAAGAGGTGTGCTTACGCTATTTATGATCCGATCACCAGGATTATATAAAATAAAATCACCTTTTTCTACAACATTGCTTAAAGTGGCTTCTTTTATAAATGTATGAAAATCAGCATCTCTTATTACTTCCTGGATACTTTTTGCTTTTGTATCCTGCAAAAGAACTTTTAAAATTGAAAGTGCAGCCTTATTAATATTCAGGACATTATCATCCAGATCAATGGCAATTACTCCTTCAGACATGCTTGATAAAACAGCCTCATATTCATTTCTCTGACTTTTAACAGCCATCATTTGTTCTTCAAGTTCATATGCCATATGGTTCATTGAATCAGCAAGCCCTGCAAATTCACCAATAAAAGGTTTATGCAGTCTGTGCTTTAAATTTGATGCAAAAAGGCTTGCACCTTGTTTCATTTCTTCAATTGGCTTGCTGATCCATTTTGAAACAAAAAAATTCAGTACAGATGCAAATAATGCAACAAAAAAACCAACCCACACAATACGTGCCTGTATTTTATCAATGGTACTGTTTATTGATGTTATGGGTAGAGAAACACGTAAAATAGCAATTATTGAATTTTTTAAAAAAAAAGGAATGGCCACATACATCATGCGTATTCTCAGTGTCTCACTGTCTCTTATGGATGAGCCAATATCACCGCCTGCAGCAGTTAAAATTTCAGGGCGGTTTAGGTGGTTGTCCATTATAGCAGGATTTTTTTCGGAATCGCCGACAACTTTACCTTTAGGAAGAATAACAGTAATACGTGTGGAGGAAAATTTACCGATTTTTTTACATAAATCATCAAGTGCTTTTAAGTTTAAAGGTGTTAAAAAGCCGGATATCTGATTATTTAGAAGTTTACCACGAACAACAAGATCTTTTTTTGTTCTCTCAATAAAAAAACTTTCTATAAAATTTGATAAATATAGTGATACTGTGAACAAAGATACAATAATAATAATCAAATACGAAGGATAAAGCTGCCAGATGAGTCTTACATTTTTTTTCATATATTATTTTCCAGTAAACCGATAGCCAACACCTCTTACAGTTTCTATATAGTTGCCAAAAGTACCGAGCTTTTTACGCAGACCTGCAATTTGTACATCAACACTTCTATCGGTTACAGCATACCCTTCTCCTTTTACTGCATCTACGATCTGGCTTCTTGTGAAAACCCATCCTGGGTTTGTTGCAAGGAATTTAAGCACCTGAAACTCTGTAAATGTAAGATCTGTTGTTTTTCCCTCTATTGATACTTCTCTTCTACCTGAATCTATCAAAATTTCATGTATTTTAAGGATAGAAGATTTATCTTCCTGCTTTTTCTCTTTTCGTCTTAAAACGGCTCTGACTCTTGCAACAAGAATCCGTGGTGAAAAAGGCTTGGTAACATAATCATCTGCACCAATTTCAAGACCTGTAACAATATCTGCCTCTTCGCCCTTTGCAGTTAGCATAATTATTGAAATTTGTTCTGTCCTTGCATCTTTTTTAAGAATTTTAGCAACTTCTAATCCATCAATACCAGGCAGCATAAGATCAAGCAAAATTAAATCAAAATTCACAGAAACAGTTTTTTTTAATGCATCTTCACCAGAACCTGAACAAATAACTTTAAAACCATCACGTATTAAATTATATTTGACAAGTTCCTGAAGGTCCTTTTCATCATCAACAATAAGTATTTTTTTTATCATAATTATCACTCATCTTTAATTTTACCATGTCTTATGATTTCACCTTCAATAAGATAAATAACCTCTTCAGCAATGTTTGTTGCATGATCAGCAAGCCTTTCTACGTGCCTTGAAACCAGCAAAAGATTAATAAGATATCCAAGGCTATCTGTATGAAATGTCATAGCAGTTTTTATTTTATCATAAGCTTCAGCTTTAATAAGGTCAACCTCATCATCTAATGATAAAACTTTAAATGCAAGATCCAGATCAAGATTAACAAAAGAATCAAGGCTCATTTTAAGCATATTCCGGGCTTTTTTTGTCATTAATGAATAATCAAAAATAAAATTATACTTTTTTTGTCTGGCTATAATTTCAACGCGTTGTGCAATATTTACCGCCTGATCTCCTAACCTTTCCAGCTCATTATTTATTTTTATTACTGCAACTAAAAATCTCAAATCAACAGCAACCGGCTGATGAAGTGCCATGACTTTCAAACACTCTTCCTCTATTTCAACCTCCATTTCATCTATTTTATAATCTGCCATTATAATTTTTTGGGCGAGATCTGTATCTTTTTCCTCAAGAGATTCGGCAGCCATTCGTACATTTTCTTCGACCATTGCTCCAAGTCTAAGTATTTCTTTTTTTAAATTTGCAAGCTCTTTTTGAAAGTGCATAACATATTTATCCTATTTTTGTAATCTTTCACATGGACAGAAGCTGTTGCAAAGCACTAATTTATCCAAATAATTTTCATCTCGAATTTGAAAAAAACATTCCGTAACAGCCTGTCGACCGCCTGTAATTTGCTGAAATGTAAGCGTTATCTTTTTTTTAACCAAAACGACCGGTAATATAATCTTCTGTGGTTTTCAGGGCCGGCCGTGTAAACATCGTCTCTGTTTTACCGGTTTCGATTAATTTTCCCATATAGAAAAAAGCCGTTATATCCGATGTACGTGCAGCCTGCTGCATATTATGAGTTACAATAATAATCGTATAAGACTTTTTTAGTTTATCTATCAGTTTTTCAATCTTCTGCGTTGCAATTGGGTCTAGTGCTGAACATGGCTCATCCATCAACAATACTTCAGGATTAACAGCAAGGGCCCTTGCAATACATAATCGTTGTTGTTGCCCACCGGATAATCCGAGAGCTGTATCATGGAGTCTATCTTTTACCTCGTCCCAAAGTGCGCCTGCCCGAAGGCTTTTTTCAACACGCTCTGCAATTAGATTTTTATCTTTTATGCCTTTTACTTTTAACCCGTATGCAACATTTTCAAAAATTGTTTTGGGAAAAGGATTGGGCTTTTGAAAAACCATACCAACCCGCCCCCTTAAACTAACAACATCTATTGAAGGTTTATAAATATCTTCACCATCAAGGGAGATATTGCCTTCCACACGAATGCCTGATATAAGATCATTCATTCTGTTCAAACATCTTAAAAAGGTACTTTTCCCGCAACCTGAAGGCCCAATTAATGCTGTTACCTGACTTTTATAAAAATTTAATGAAATATCCTCCAGTGCTTTAAACTGTCCGTAATAGAAATTTAAGTTTTTTGATGCAATTTTTAGTTGTTTATCCATTATTACTTTAGCTTTCGTAAATAATTATTAAATCTTTGATCTTTTTCTAAGTCTTGCTCTGTATATAATGGCAATTAAGTTCATACCAAGTACTAACGTTATTAATACAAGAGCTGTTCCGTACTGCAAAGGTCTTGTTGCTTCAATTTCCGTCCCTGCTGTTGCAAGTACATAAATGTGGTATGGCAGAACCATTATTTCACTAAATATACTTGAAGGTAAATTGGGTGAAAAAAATACTGCTGCTGTAAACATAACTGGTGCGGTTTCTCCTGCGGCCCTGCTAATACCGAGTATTCCTCCGGTAAGTATTCCAGGTGCAGCTGTCGGAAGAACAACCCTTAAAATTGTCTGAAGTTTGGTAGCACCAAGCCCGAGAGATGCTTCCCTGTAGGTATCAGGAACTGACTTCAAAGCTTCTTCAGTAGATCCTATGATCACAGGAAATGTCATAATTCCAAGTGTTAATGCTCCGGCAAGCATTGAAACCCCCATTTCCAAATAAATAACAAAAAAAGCAAGTCCAAAAAGGCCGTAAACAACAGAAGGCACGCCTGCTAAATTACTAATGCAAAGCCTGATTACCCGTAAGATTTTACCTTGTTTAGCATATTCATTTAAGTATATCGCAGAAAAAACGCCAACCGGAAAGGCAATAAAAACAGAACCTAAACTAAGGCACACAGTGCCTATAATGCATGGCAGTATTCCCCCTTTGGTCATGGAATCCACAGGCGGTTTAGTTAAAAATTCCCAGGTTATCGCATTCCATCCATTTGATAATATAAAATATACAACTGTTGCAAGTGCCGCAAAATTAATGAATGCTGCCAGTCTGAATAAAAAATAAAATACATGCTGAAGAAAACTTTTTTTTTTTTGTATTTTATTCATAGCTCCTGTCCCATTTGTCATTTCCTGATTTTTTTTAAAAAGAGTGCCATTTACCAAAGACTCTCCTGATATGTCAGCAAACACATTCTCATATATAGTATTTAACCGAGGATTAAATTAATTTTCAGCCTTGAACTTGAAAAAACTTTCATTCCACAAGCAGCCTGTCTATACACCTGTGCTGCTCGTCATAGTGTAGCATCCCCTGTTTGTTTGCATTTATTTGAAATATAATCTGCAGCAAGATTAAAAATAAAAGTGAAAATAAACAAAACAATTCCTATTGCAAATAATGCATAATAATGATCTCCACGATATGGGGCTTCTGCCATTTCTGCTGCAATACTGGCAGGTAATGGACGAACAGGATCAAAAATGGATTTTGGCACCATTGCAGCACCACCTGCAACCATAAGAACAACCATTGTTTCTCCGATAGCCCTTGACATTCCCAAAATAATAGCTGTACTGATACCTGATATTGAAGCAGGAAGAGTTACTCTGAAAATAGTGTCAAGCTGTGTTGCTCCAAGAGCAAGAGATGCTTCCTTTAGATTAACCGGAACATTGTATATAGCATCTTCAGAAAGGCTGCATATGGTTGGAACTGACATAAATGCCAGCATAAGTGATGCATTAAAAATATTTAAACCGGTTGCAATATCAAATGTCTCCTGCAAAACCGGTGCAACAACAATCATCCCAAAAAAACCGATAACAACAGATGGAAGAGAAGCCATAAGTTCAATAATCGGTTTAACTATTTCTCTTAGTCTGGCAGATGCAATTTCTGCAAGATAAATAGCGCTCATCACACCGAGGGGAATAGATATGAGAGCTGAAGTTATCGTAATTGCAATTGAGCCGATAATTAATGGGAATATGCCAAAATCAGCAGGCTCTGATGTCGGATACCAATAATTTCCAAAAAGAAATTCTTTTAAACTAACTTTTTCAAATATAGGAATTCCTTCAACAAACAAAAAAAGTGTTATCATAAAAAGAATTGCAACAGATGCTGCTGCAACAAGAAAAAAGACAAAATGCGTGAATTTCTCTTTCTGTTTTTGAGTAAACCCCATATTTGTGTCCTGCTGATTTAAAAGTAATAAATAAAAAATAACATATTTTTTAATAATATAATGGAACAAAACCAGCTTCTTTAACAAGTCTTTGTCCATTTTCAGGATGAAGTACATAATTGATAAACTTTGATGTTTCGCCCACAGGCCACTTGTTGGTAAACATATAAAGCGGTCTGCTGATAAAAAATTCTCCGCTTAAAGTTGTTTCAACTGATCCAACAACGCCATTTACTGTAAGTGGTTTAACCGTATCATCCACATAACCAATACCAATGTATCCTATGGCATTTTTATTTTTACTAACTATTTGAACTATGGCACCATTTGATGCCTGTAACAAAGCGCCGGGATAAACCCTTTCTTTTTTCATAACCTTTTTTTCCCACACTTCATAGGTACCAGAAGATGTATCCCTTGATATCACAACAATCCTTCTATCTTCTCCACCAATTTGTTCCCAGTTTGTAATTTCTCCTTTATATATGGCTTTGAGTTGAGACATGGTAATATTATTTATTAAGTTAGACAGATGAACAACAGGGACAATACAATCATAGGCGACACTAAAAGGGACCGGATAACGACCTTTTTCCACAGCAAGCTTTATTTCTTTGTCTTTAATAAACCTGGAACTATTGGCGATATCAGTTGTACCGTCAATAATTGCTTTAATACCATTGCCGGAACCACCGCCTGAAATGGAGATACTAATATCAGGGTTTTCTTTCATATACGCTTCTGCAATTTTTTGAGCGATGGGAAGTACTGTTGTAGATCCTTTTATTACAATACTGTCAGCCCATGCCAAATTGATACATAAAAAAATAAAAATGCCAGTTACCAATAAAATAATTCTTTGAGTTTTTTTCATCACATTTTCCTTCCTAAAAATTTGTCTAAATTTAATTATAATCTGTGACTCAGAATATAAAATTATTTCTAAGCCAATCCTTATACAAATAAAAAATTAAATTAATTTTACTAATTTATAATCCTGTAATGTTAGAAAAAGGTGAAGATAGAATTAAATCTTTGTTAAAATAACGGCTCTGTTTTCAATCCTATTTAAAGTCTAAGGAAAAGGAGTTATCATAAAATCGTTATGCTTATATTGACATAACAGTAAAATATATGTTACTTCCACAAGAATATAAAAATTTACTATCTCCAATAAGGAGAAGGAATTATCGTGGAAAAAATCAGGTGTTTAAAAAGATATAAAATATTTCTGATAACATTACTGGCATGTTTTGTTTCTTCCACTGTTTTTGCCCGGAAAGCGCATAAAGAAATCCTTGTATTTGCCGGAGTCGGGATGCGGTTGCCTCTGGATGAAATGGGTAAAAAAGTTGAGAAACTGTATGGGATAAAGGTCATATACGATTACGAGGGAAGCGGAAGGCTGGGCAATAAAATTCTGGCAGGGCAAACCCCTGACGTCTTTATTCCAGGCAGCGATAAATGGGCAAAAATTTTAAAAACAAAAGGCTATGTGGAAGACTATAATCCTGTTGCCTATCATACTCCTGTTATCATTACTCCTGAAGGAAACAGCAAGGTGAACTCGCTAGGTGATTTTGCAGGCAGCGGCAACCAACTTGTATTAGGTAATATCAAGGCATGCGCTATCGGTGACGTTTCAGCCGCAATATTTAAAAAAGCAGGTATTAAAGAATCAAAGATAAATATTAGGGCCAGAGGCGTAACTGTTAAACAATTAGTTTTATGGATTGAGGGGAATAATGCCGACGCCTCCATTGTATGGAAAACGGATGCGGTTCAGTCCGGCAAAGTTAGAATTATCGGCATACCTGAGCAGTATAATGTAACAAGTGTTATTTCGGTATGCCGGATGTCAAAACAAAAAAAGGAGGTATCCGAATATATTGATTATCTCCTTGGCACTGAAGGCAAGGCAATTTTCAAAAAATATGGGTTTGATGCGATGTGAAATAAATGAAAAATTTTTCTTTTGACATTATTATATCCTTTATTGCAGGAATTTTTGTGTGTCTGATTGTATTGCCTATGCTCGCTCTTTTTACAGCAACTTCTTTTATAGAACTGGCATCTCAATTCAGGTCTCCCATGATATTATCTGCTATTCTTATAAGTCTTGAAACATCGCTGACAGTAGTTTTGCTTTCATTATGTCTGGGAATTCCTGTGGCCTATCTGCTTGCCATGAAGGATTTTAAAGGAAAAGAGATCCTCGACACACTGGTTGATCTTCCTATTTCCATGCCGCCTCTTGTTACGGGTCTGGCTCTTTTAATTTTGCTCGGGGGAAACAGTAAACTTGGCAGATTATTAGGCAGCTATGGAATTGATCTGATATTTTCTAAAAAGGGAATTATAATAGCACAACTTTTTGTTTCTATTCCCTTTTTGATAAAATCAACAAAGGACGCATTTGAATCCATAAATAAAAATGTTATCAATGCATCATTGACCCTCGGAGCATCAAAATTTTATATGTTTAAAACAATTCTGCTTCCAATGGCAAGAAACGGCATCTATACAGGCATGATTATGACCTGGTCAAGGGCTCTGGGGGAGTTCGGCGCTACTTCCATGGTGGCAGGCTGCATTCCATTCAGAACCGAAACAATGACTGTAGCCATTTATCAGAATGCCATGTCAGGGGAACCGGCCGCTTCAATCGCTGTTGCTCTTCTGCTTATGGTATTTTCATTTACATTGCTTTTGGTATTCAAATCACGGGTCAGGGTACAGAGGGGGTAAAGTTAAATGAGTATTACATTAAAGGGAATATCAAAAAGCTATGGCGGACAGACAGTACTGAAAAATTTAAATCTTGAGATTAATCAGGGAGAATTTCATGTGCTGTTAGGAGCAAGCGGCTGCGGCAAGACAACTATACTATCTGTTATGGCTGGGCTGATTAAACCGGATAGCGGATCTGTTTCCATCGGCAGCAGGGATATAACCAGCCTTTCTCCTGACAAAAGAAAAATTGGTTTTGTCTTTCAGGATCATGCCCTGTTTCCGCATCTAACCGTGTTTGAAAATATTGCTTATGGGCTTAGACTTAGAAAAATCAAGGAACAAGAGATAAACCGCAAGGTTAATTATTATTTGAGTGGAGTAAGCATTGCAAAAGAAAAAGGTAAATTCCCACGCCAGTTAAGCGGGGGGCAAAAACAAAGAGTTGCTCTGGCCAGAGCGCTCGTTATTGAGCCTGAAGTGCTTTTGATGGACGAGCCTATGAGCAGTCTGGATGCCATGACCAAAGAGGTAGTGCGTGATGAATTAAAAAGTATTCAACAAAAAACAGGTGTGACCACGGTTTATGTTACACATGACCAGGATGAGGCAGTATTTTTTGGGGACCGTGTTTCAGTGCTTAATAATGGGAGGGTAGATCAGATAGACTTCTCTTTAGGACTGTTCCATCAGCCTGAAACCGAGTTTGTGGCTCGCTTTTTGTCGGGATCAAAAACATCTTAAAAGTAGCTTCAGTCAAAATAAATAAACATGGAACAGCAGTATTGATCAATAATGACGGCCTGGATCGTCCAATTAAAATTAGAGTTAATAAATATTCTGTATCTCGTGTTTACAAAAAGGCCAAAAATGACGAACAAAAAATTTTCATATGATATAGGGCTAAAAATGTATATATCACTCACGTTAAGTAATATAAAAATGCTACTTAATACAGACTTTTCTTACCTGAAGCAGATCACAGTTACCTGAGAATATTTTTTGAATTCCGTCTTGTTTTAGAGTTTGCATACCATCTATAAGGGCTTGAGATTTAAGATCTTCCATCGTTGATTTTATCTGAATAAGTTTTTTTTGTTCGTCTGTTCCCATAAGAAGTTCGTGAAGCCCCATACGTCCACGATATCCAGTATTGTTACACGCGTCGCATCCGGCTGGCTTATTTATCATTAAATCATCCGTATAAGAAATATTAGATAGTTGTTTTTTAAAATCTTCTGGAGAATATTCTCTTACAAGTTCATCATATTCTTTCTGAGAAGGATGATAGCTTTTTTTACAATCTTTGCAAAGTGTCCGCAAAAGACGCTGTGCAAGAATGCATAATATGGCATCTGCAAAATTGAAAGGATCCATGCCCATGTCAAGAAGTCTTGTTATGCTTTCAGGTGCACTGTTGGTGTGAAGAGTTGAAAAAACCAGATGGCCTGTCAATGATGCTTCAATTCCAATTGAGGTTGTCTCCTTATCTCTCATTTCGCCCACCATTATAACATCCGGATCCGCTCTTAAAAATGCACGCATTGCTGCGGAAAAGTCAAAGCCTATTTTCGGCTTTACCTGAACTTGTCTCAATCCTGCCTGGGTTATTTCAACAGGGTCTTCAGCTGTCCATATTTTTGTTTCAGTTTTATTTATATGCGATAAGGCGGAATGTAAAGTGGTTGTTTTACCAGAACCTGTTGGACCACAAACAAATACTATGCCATAAGGCTTTATTATAGCACTTATGAAATTATCATAATTTGGTTTGGAAAATCCCATTTTAGCAAGAGGTAATGGATCGCCTGATGCAAGAATACGCATTACAACATCTTCCATTCCTCCTTGAGTGGGAATAGTTGCAACTCTAAGTTCAATATCAAGCCCTCCGTATTTTTTAAATATAATCTTGCCGTCCTGAGGTTTGCGTCGTTCAGAAATATCCAGGTCTGACATGATTTTTAGTCTTGATACTACAGCATTTTTGTATGCATAGGGAATGGTCTGATATAAAGCACAGGCTCCATCTACCCTGATTCTGACATGTGTGTTGTTCTTTCCAGGATATGGTTCAATATGAATATCTGATGCATTTCTGTTAAAGGCATCAATAATTATTTTATTTACAAGTTGAACTACTGCGCTGTCTTGTTCGTTGACTCCTGTTTCTGCTTCTTCAATTTCATCATCATCATCTTGCATCTTTGAAATAATTTCATCAATTCCTGCAAGCTCTTTTTCATCCTGAGTAAAAAGTTTAATAAAGTTAAGTATATCTGATTCTAATGCAAGATTAAAAATAATGCTTTTACTAGCGAACAAAGATTTTATTTCATTTACTTTTTGAAGATCTAAAGGGTCATCAATGGCAACAACAATCTTGTCATTTTCAGAGCGAAGAGGCACCCATTTGTTGTTGCGCATGAATGGAACTTTTAAACCCATGAGCAGATCGCTGGGAATAGGTACATTATTATTAAATTCCACAAAAGGAATGCCATAAAATTTTGATAATGCTTTACCAATATCTTTTTTTAGAATTTTGAAATTTTTTATAAGGACATCTTCCACTGTATCATCGGATTTATTAGCAGTGGATGTAGCTTTGGCAAGTTCTTGTTGGGTTATAATATGGTTTGCAAGAAGATAGTCAAATTTATTGGTTTTAGCGCTTGCAATTCGTTTCTGATTATATATTGCAACGCCAATAATGTTTGAAAGTTCTTTTGCAGCATTTTCATCGATTTTTGTAAATGGTGTGTTGTTTTTCTGGTTTACAAGTTGGAGTACACCTAAAAGATATTTTTTAAAAATAATTGGAAAAACAAGTAGTTGTCTTGTTATAAAGGCTGTATTTTTATCCCATGTTTTATCGAACGTAAGTCCTTGGTCAATTGCCTTGAGCTCATCGTCATTATAAACATTTTTTATATTAATAAACTTTTGTTTAATTGCTACATATCCTGCTATGCTTTGTTTTGATACAGGAATGCGGATATCAGCTGTACCTGATCCGGTTTTAAAACGTGATACAAGCTCTCGTTTACGGCCATCTATTACGAAAACAGTCATTCTTTCAGCTTGGAAAAAGTCAGATATATCATCTTGCAGATTTAACAAGATATCATCCAGGTTTGTAGCAGCATATATTTTTTCGCAGATATTATTGAATTTTTTGCTGTGTACTTTGTTTTGAGCGTTGTTTTTTTCAGTTGTGATGGATTGCTCGTCTTGTGTGTGGATAATTGGTACATCAATTTTTTTTGACATGTTATCACCAGACTTGTCAGGCAGAAAAAACATAGTTATTATTATTATTATTTGTTTTATTTAAAGATTTTCAAATAATAATTGTTAATTTTTTTCAATCCCCCGCCTATAAGGAGTACACCCAAGAGGTAAAAACAAAAATATATAAAAGGTATAAATGAAGCAAAATATGATATTTTTTTTATTTCAGACATTTTTTGAGGTATTAAAAAAAATACTCCTATTCCAGCAAGAATAAGCACAATTCCCCAGACAAGGTGTATATATTTTATTTTTACAGGATTCATAACTTTTGTAAATTAAATAATCTTTCATGTTGGGTTTGTTGATAATCGAGAATTGCTATATTTTGGTATGTCAATATAAGAGTTAATAAGAATAAGGTTTAAATAATTTTGCGGACTAATTTCTAACCCAAATACCGCGGGGTTTTTTATAACTTAATCTTTATAATTTATAAAAATAATATTTTAATTTGTCAAGATAGAAAATAAAATTATTCATAGCTGTTGTTTCTGGAATACATTTTATCATACAATCTATCCAAAGATACTATATAAATATACCAAGTTTATAATGATAATTCAAATTATATATTGCACATAGATCAACATCTGTTATTAAATTAAAATTTGTTAAAGTTCAATGCGGAAAATTAATTTGAACACAAGCATACAGATAGCACATATACTAAGCTTCGTTGCAGGATATAAGTTGTAGTAATATAAAATATTTTTTTAAATTGTCAGTCCTTGATTTCTATGAATAAAAGTTTTGAAATTGCAATGAGAACGGGATAGCATTTTGTAAATGAAGTTTAAGTTACTAAAAATTTATGATAAAAAATGATAAGGGGAGATGTAAAAAAGCAGGGATTATTGCAGACAGTCATGGATATCCTGAAATAATCGATAGAGGCATTTCCTTTCTTAAAAAAAAAGGGTGTAGGTGTATATATCATTTGGGTGATATCTGTGATTCTTTTATGCCTGAAACAGCAGAACAGTGTATTTTTATTTTGAAAAAAAACAATGTTGTTGCAATCAAAGGAAACAATGATCATAAAATAATGAAGTTGCAACGTGACAAAAATATAGGGATTATGTCCCACAAAAATTTTTCTTATTTACAGAAATTACCAATAGTAATTATGTATCAAAACATAATATTAACACATTCTGTACCATTTATTAATGAATTGGGCAAAATGTGTATGATAAAAAATATGGATAAAAAACAAGCAGATATTTTTTTTCGTGTATTTCCAAAAAATATTCTATTTAGAGGACATGGTCATAATCCAGAAATAATTTGGCAGCAAGAAAAAAATATATTGTTTAAGCCTCTTTTTCCGGAACAACGCATTAAGCTTAAAGATAAACTACCATGTATTATTACTTGCGGTGCAATGATAAAAGGCTTTTGTATGATATTGAATTTTGAAAGAAAAGAAATTGGCTGTTACGCATTTAATATACCGGATAAACTATTGACCTAAATAAAGTGGCGGAGAGAGAGAGATTCGAACTCTCGGTAAGGAGTAACCCCTACACTCGCTTAGCAGGCGAGCGCCTTAAGCCAGCTCGGCCATCTCTCCACACATAAAGTGGCGGAGGGAGTAGGATTCGAACCCACGGAGTCATTAACTCAACGGTTTTCAAGACCGCCGCCTTCAACCACTCGGCCATCCCTCCGGTCTATCTTTATTAAATAGCATTTTGTACATGCAAGGTCAATATTTTTTTATGGTACTTTTTAAATTTATTAGATTTTACTTTACCTTTATGAAAGATATAGCATATAGCAGAAAATGAAATACTATATGTGAAATTTATTAAATCCTCATTTTTTACATAAGCCATTTAAACTAAACATTTATAATTTATTCATTGACAAAATATCTGTAACAACATATAATTATTGCTATATATGAGTCTGTTGATTTACTATCAAATACACACGCAACCCACGACATGTAGTATAGTTCGACACTGAAATACACCGCATGATGTGTGTCAATTTTAAAAAATCGACTAAATCAACAGACTCATATATACAGATAGATAATATGTATATAGCTATTTTGTATTTACTATTATTTAAGGTTGACCCATGTAAAATAATAGGATTTTTTAAATATGCTATTTTCCTACAATACAATATTTTGTCACAGATTCTAATCTTAACAAAAAACCTTTAGTAAATTTAAAAATAATATCATATTAGTGAAACAATCTTAAAGACATAAAATTCTGTTTTTCAGCTTTTATTCTTATGTTCTGGTATTTTTTTTCATAACCCCCTGCCATTTCCTTATGCACATTCCTCAAATTCGGCTGATTTTTTTTAAAATATTGTAGGTCAAAAGCAAGATTTTTATCTGGAATTATTGATAGTTATAAAAATAATTAAAATTTGATATAGTTAAGACCTTAAAGCTTTTTTGATTTAAGAGTAAAAATGTACACTGAATATTATAATTTAAAAGAACAACCTTTCTCTCTTACCTCTTCACCACGTTTTTTATATATTGGTAAAAATCAAAAAAATGCTCTGGCCTCTTTAAATTACGGTGTTGTTGAAAGCAAAGGTTTGATTTTGCTAACAGGTGAGGTTGGTACTGGGAAAACGACTTTAGTTCAAACACTTCTAAGAAATTTCGATAATAGAGTTAAGCATACATATCTTTCCAATCCCCTGTTATCTACCACTGATTTTTTTAGTTATATAGCATCTTCGGTTTTCCAAAAAAGAACCAATATAGAATCAAAAGCTAAATTTCTCATGGAATTTGAGGAATTTTTACAGCAATGTCTGAATGAAAATATTGTTTTTCTTTTAATTATTGATGAAGCACAAGCACTTTCTTTTGAATTATTGGAAGAAATCAGGCTATTATCTAATCTGGAGTCAGATAATAAAAAAATGATAAATATTCTTCTTGTTGGTCAGCCAGAAATTAATGAGAAATTGAATGATCCAAGGTGTTTATCATTACTCCAACGTATTAGTATTCGATATCACATTTCATCTTTTGATATTGAGAGTACATCTGATTATATTAACAAACATTTGCAAACAGCTGGTGCAAATGGAAAAGATAATATTTTTTCTAACAGAGCCATTAAAGCTATCCATTATTATTCGCTGGGATATCCACGTATGGTTAATACATTGGCAAATAATTCTCTAATGATGGGTTATTTAAAAGGAAAAAGAAGAATTTCTGTTAGTATGATTAGAAAAAGCTATGTAGATTTGCAATTAAAAGGGTTGATTTTAAAGAATTCTTTTATACACGCAAAGTATAAAGACAAGAAACAAAATAACTATTTAAAGTGGACAACATTATTGTTATTTATTATTATTGTTGCGATTCTGAATATCAAATGGATGGGGTTAAACATTCTGACGCAATCATCTGATTTTTTTAAAAGCCAAAGTGTTATAGATAAAAATATTAAAGAAAAAGAAGGGTTCAGGAAAAAAACATGTAAGCGAGAAACAGAAGTTGGCGTAGAAAAGCCTGTGAGCGATGAATCTGTCGAGCTGTTAGAAGAGTCAACCAGTGTAATAAAAAGCCAATTAAAAACATATAATAAAAAATTTCAACCTATTAAATATACAAATTTGTCGTCAAATACAATAACTGTTAGTGCTGGAGATACCATTAGTGATTTGGTATCAAGGGAATATGGTTGGGCGGATGACAACCTCATTAATTTGGTTTTGAAAAAAAATTATGAAATTACAGATAACAATTTTATAAAACCAGGCCAAAAGATAATATTTCCACCACTTCCTAAAACTGTCCAAATTCGTAATTTCACAGTTCATATTGCAAACTTTAAATCTGCTGACGCTATTCAAGGTTTATTTAAAGACTTGGTAAAGAAAGGTTATGAAGTTTATATTGTACCCAACTATTATACTTCTGAGGGAATTGTTTCCAAAATTACTATAGGAAGATTTAGAAGTATGGCCAAAGCAAAAAGATATGCTGCAAAAGTTTTAAAAAGTGGTGTTTCAGATTATGCCAAAGCAGTTCCCATTGAAGTGCAGTAAGTAGGGGATAGAGTATCGTGCTACTTCTGATTTGAAATTTAAGATAATCTTTTTAGTGAAAAAATACCATCTAAACCTTTGATTGGTTTTGGTTTTTTTTCATTTTTTGATTGAAAAATATGTTTAAATCGCATGTAATTTTTAGAAACAAATTCTTTTGTGCCGATTATTCCAGAGTCAGTGAAATAACGAGTTTTGTATTTGAACATGTATATTCTGCTCATATTAAATTCATTTTCATGTTCTTTTTTTAATATGTTTTTATCAATAATTTTTGTTTGATTTTTATTTAAATCTTCTATGGCACCTGCTTTATATACGTACTTTCGGTAGTTTTTTATTCTTTCCTTTT
>Ga0209345_10000955_pt1 | contig 37020 bp, 40 predicted proteins | sample Cruoilmetagenom7_FD_187294 | JGI IMG/M metagenome (GOLD analysis project Ga0209345, IMG submission 187294) | Oil polluted marine microbial communities from Coal Oil Point, Santa Barbara, California, USA - Sample 7 (SPAdes) (version 2) | ecosystem: Environmental > Aquatic > Marine > Oil seeps ...
CCGATACGTTAAAAACCTTTACTCAGCCGAATAAGGCGGTAGCTGTATTGATTGGCCCCGAAGGTGGGTTTTCAGAACAAGAGGTAAAGGATGCTGAGCAAACAGGTTTTACAGCGCTTGGCTTTGGCCCACGAGTGGTTCGGAATGAAACTGCAGCGATAGCCTCCATAGCGGCTATGCAGGTATTGTGGGGAGATATGGGGTAGGTTTGCATTTTTGCTGCCGCTGGGCGTTCATTTCTTTTGTGCGACCAAAAGAAACGAACCAAAGAAAAGGTCGCCCTAATCCCAGTAATTTATTATTTTTCGGGTTCACGCTAAACTCGCTATACTCAAACAAAGCGCTCACTTATCCGAAAACTAATAAATTCCTAACGGAATAAAAGGGGCGGTTATGCGGGCTTGACACTCCAATAAGCTACATAATTTATTGTGTTCACTTTGGTTTGATAGTTAAGTTTTGCTCCTCAACTAAGCTCCAGTAACTATTAAATGCATTTTTCATCAGCTCCCATTGTTTTATTAACAAAGGGAGTGCTATTTCTGTAGTAATAGGATCAGCGTAACCAAAACCGTAACTAACTTTTCCATCGATGAGTTCTGTTCGAGTCACTAAATTTGTATGTCCGTACTCTAGCGAAGGCGGAACTCTATGTTGAGACTTGTTTCGGTATTGACCAGTTGCATCTGCAAAATCGCTAGACGCAATAAGTTTTATATTTTCAATTAATTCTGTTGCCTTACGCCAATGCTTAGAGACTTTGGTTAAAGTCTTCATTTTTATAAGATGATCTTCCGCAAAATTATCCTTGTAACCTTCAACAGCAGAACAATTCGCTTGGTGGCAGATGTGACTACCACAATAGATTAGTCTATCTCTAAATTCTGTTGGTTTATGTAGGCAGTAATAGAGTGGTAAACGTGTGAATTCAAAACGAAGGTAAAACTGCTGTTCCTCATTATATTTCTCAAGAACATGTGCCCAAATATTAAGGCTATTAATCTGGTTGGCAAATCCATTAATTGTATTTAGTAGCTCTTGAGTAAATTCTCGCTCCATAGTAGACCAAACAAAACCATGGATATCAGTCTTGAAGCTATATGGCATCATTTCGCAAGGGGCAGTAAGTTGTTGCGTTTCAGCTACATCCCAAAATTCGAGGTAGGCGGTTTTATATTTATCAATGTTCATTACGATAATTTAACAGCGTTAATAAATGATCGCCATTATCCAAGTGTTTAATATATGGGTGTTGGTTCCATGTAATGAGATATTAAAGTATGTAAAATGAAAAATCTCAAGTGGAGGCATTTTTTAGGTGATTTTGAGTTTGGTTAGAAGAATACTCAGTTATGATGCGATGCTTGTAGCGATAAAATTTACATTGGAGTAATTCATGCGTTTAGGCGTTGTAATGGACCCCATCGGGTCAATCAATATCAAAAAAGACACCACATTTGCTATGTTGCTTGAAGCGCAAAGCAGGGGCTGGGAGTTGTTTTATATGGAACAACAGGACCTGTACCTGATAAACGGTACGGCGAAGGCGACCTATAAACCATTAACTGTTCAGCGCGATGAAAAAAGTTGGTTTACATTAGGTGAGCCTATTGATGATGTTATGAGTCAAATGGATGCTGTTTTAATGCGTGTTGATCCGCCTTTTAACATGAACTTTGTCTATACGACGTATGTTTTAGAACAAGCCGAATCCGATGGTGTACTGGTGGTGAATAAACCGCAATCTTTGCGTGATGCCAATGAAAAGTTATTTACGGCATGGTTTCCAGACTGTTGCTCGCCTACCTTGGTGACTTCGCAAACTCAACGGATTAAAGACTTTTTGCTTGAGCATGAAGATATTATTGTTAAACCTTTAGATGGGATGGGCGGCGCGTCCATTTATCGACTTAAAAAAGCGGACCATAATCTTGGCGTTGTGCTGGAAACGATGACTAATCATGGAAAAGAATTGACCATGGTTCAGCGCTATCTACCTGAAATTAAGCAGGGCGATAAACGTATTTTAATTGTTAATGGTCAACCCGTACCGTACGCCTTGGCCCGTATTCCTGCGGAAGGTGAAACGAGAGGGAACTTGGCAGCTGGCGGTACAGGTGAGGGCCGAACATTAACCGATAGAGACCGTTGGTTATGTGAGCAAATTGGCCCTACGTTGGTTAAAAAGGGGCTATTTTTTGTTGGCTTAGATGTAATTGGCGATTATGTGACTGAAATTAATGTGACTAGCCCCACTTGCGTGCAAGAATTGGATAATCAATATGGGCTCAATATCAGCGCCTTATTGATGGATTGTATTGAGGAAAAAATAGCATAGCAGTGACGCCTACGACCATATCATCAGCAGATAAACTGGGCCTAACGCTATTTATGGCGGGTGTTGTGCACGCCTTGCTTATATTGGGTATTAGTTTTGATGTCGATATTCCTCGCTCGATAAGCAAGACGCTGGAAGTGGTTTTGGTGAAAACACCCGATAATGACCGCCCCGATGAGGCGGATTTTCTCGCGCAAGAAAACCAAATGGGTAGTGGCGAGGCAGAAGAAAAGGCGATAAATCAACAAAAGGCAACGCCTCAACCAGCAAAACAATCGGCGACATCTGAGCACGATAAAGAACAGCAAGTGAAGGCTCAGGCGCAAAGGGTGTTGTTACAAGCTAACGCGGAGGTAGCGATTGAGGCGAGTAACAAAAAAGTCCCTAAGCAAAGCAAGGTATTAACGACCGCAGACTTATTACGGCAAAGTGAGGAAATTGCAAAACTTCAAGCAGAGCTTAATGAGGCGTCAACCAGCTATTCAAGGCGTCCTCGTAAATTGCATATTAACTCAATCAACGCACATAAATACAAGGCGGCTAGTTATGAAGCGGCTTGGCAGCGTAAAATAGAGCGCGTAGGCAACTTAAATTACCCCGGTGAGGCAAGACGCAAAAAGCTATCGGGTACCCTAGTACTGAGTGTTGAGCTGTACGCTGATGGCAATTTAAAGAAAATCACTATTAACCGTCGCTCAGGCCATAAAATTATTGATGATGCTGCGATCAATATTGTTAAACTAGCGGCACCATTTGCACCGCTCCCCATTGATTTGCAAAAAGATATCGATATTTTAGTGATCACCCGGACGTGGCAATTTTTAAATGAAGGGTCTTTGCGAACTCGCTAAGGGCTACAAATAAAGTTGAGTGTATTTATGAGCAAGAAAGGCTATCTTAATAATAATTTTTTAATCGCGATGCCTAATATGCAGGGTGATGATTTCTCTAAATCGGTCACTTATTTATGTCAGCATGATGATGAAGGGGCTTTGGGTATTACTATCAATAAGCCTCATACCATGACGATGAAAGCGATTTTTGACCAATTATCTATTACAGCCGTTAGTGAGCAAGTAGCCAATACTCACTTGTTTATGGGTGGGCCAGTACAGCCGGAAAGAGGGTTTGTGTTGCATACCCCCGTGGGTAGTTGGGACTCTACATTACAGGTCAATGATGAATTAGCACTAACGAGCTCAAAGGATATTTTAGAAGCAATTGCCGAGGATAAAGGGCCCGAGAAATGGCTGGTTGCGCTAGGTTATGCAGGGTGGGCTGCTGGCCAATTGGAAGATGAAATTCAACGCAATGCCTGGCTACATGGTGAGGCTGAGCAACACATTATATTTGAGGAGCCAGTCATGCAACGATGGGAATTAGCGGGGCATAGAATAGGTGTTGATATCAGTTTAATGAGTACCGATGCAGGCCATTGTTAATGGCGGTATGTTTAGGTTTTGATTATGGCGTGAAAAAAATTGGTGTTGCAGTGGGTGATACTGAAACAAATATCGCTAACGCCTTAACAACGGTTCGTGCGATTAATCAAAAAACTGGCTGGGCTGAGATAACAACCATTATTGATACTTGGAAGCCAACAAAAATGATCGTTGGCATTTCGCACCAAGAGGATGGCGAAGACAATGAAGTAACGCCAAAGATGAAAAGATTTTCTCGTCAACTGGAAGGCAGGTATCAATGTCCGGTCGAGCTGTTTGATGAAGCATTGACTACCTTTGAAGCCAAGCAGCTACTGTTTGATGAGGTTCAAGTGAGTGCAACTAAATTGTGGGAAGTGCAGGACCAACTGGCGGCACAACTAATTTTACAAAGCTGGTTAAATACACAGCAGCAAGGCATGTGAGCATGGATACAGACGTAACTTCTATTGATATTGATGCCGTTATAGAGCTAATGGCGAACCAGTTAGCCGATCAGATGAAGCGAAAGAACATCGTTGAGCCGTTAATGATTGGGATACATACCGGCGGCCTTTGGGTGGCGACAAAGTTGCACCAGAAGCTGGGGTTGACAAAACCATTGGGTGAAATTGATATTTCCTTTTATCGCGATGACTTTACGCGGATTGGTTTGAACCCACAGGTTAAACCCAGTCATATTCCGAGTGAGGTGGAAAGTGAGCACATTATCCTCGTGGATGATGTGTTATATACCGGTCGAACCATTCGCGCGGCGTTAAATGAAATTTTTGATTATGGTCGGCCAGATAGCGTGACGTTGGCGGTTCTAGTTGATAGGGGTGCTCGTGAATTACCACTTCATGCCGACATCGTAGGTTTGGAACTGGATTTATCACCCGAAAAACAGGTAAAATTAACCGGACCCACACCTTTAGCACTAGAAACTAACCGGAGTTGACTGATATGAGCTCTAGCAAGCAACCTGCTAGTACGTCCTTCAAAGCACCCGATAGTTCCCGTTTACAACTTGATGAACAGGGCCGACTGCGTCATTTCTTAACCACAGACGGTTTATCAAAAGACATCTTGACTGAAATCATGGATGTTGCAGAATCTTTTTCAAGCGTTGGCCAGCAAGCCGTTAAGAAAGTGCCGGTGTTGCGTGGGAAAACCATTGTTAACTTGTTTTTTGAAAACAGCACGCGAACACGAACAACGTTCGACCTTGCTGCAAAGCGCTTATCGGCGGATGTTATTAATCTCAATATTGCCACCTCAGCCACATCAAAAGGCGAGAGCATCTTAGATACGATTCGAAACCTAGAGGCGATGCAGGCAGACATGTTTGTGGTTCGACACTCGGCCAGTGGCGCAGCGCACTTTATTGCGAACAATGTTGAACCCCATGTCAGCGTTATTAATGCTGGGGATGGAAGCCATGCTCACCCAACCCAAGCGATGCTCGATATGTTTACCATTCGCCGAGAGAAGAAGGTATTTTCACCCCTTAAAGTAGCGATTATTGGCGATATCCTGCATTCAAGAGTGGCTCGTTCGCAAATTCATGCGCTGAACACTTTAGGTGTAAAAGAAGTCCGGGTGATTGCACCCAAAACATTGCTCCCTAGTGATACAGACTCGTTGGGTGTGCATGTATATAGTGATTTAGCAACAGGGCTGGATGATGTCGATGTGATTATTATGTTACGTCTGCAACGGGAAAGAATGGGCTCTGCTTTATTACCGAGTGAGCATGAGTATTTTGAATGCTTTGGCTTAACTGAGGAAAAGCTAGCCTACGCCAAGCCTGATGTAATGGTGATGCACCCCGGGCCGATTAATCGAGGCGTTGAAATGGATGCAGCGGTGGCAGACGGCCCTCACTCTGTTATTTTGCAACAAGTGACAAATGGAATTGCTATTCGAATGGCGGTGATGACCTTGGCGCTAGGCCAAGCGAAAGGTGCTGAGCAATGAATATATTGATTAAAAATGGCCGTGTCATTGACCCTGCTAATGAATGCGATGATGTGTTAGATGTTTATATTAGCAACGGTAAAATTCAGTCGCTTGGCGAGCAACCTGTAGGGTTTGTTGCGCAGCAAACAATTGATGCTAAAAATCAGCTTGTGATGCCCGGTTTTATTGATTTGAACGCTAGCTTAAGAGAGCCCGGTTACGAACATAAAGCAGTTATTGCGAGTGAAACAAAGGCGGCTGTGTCAGCCGGTTATACATCGGTGTGTTGCTTGCCCGATACCCAGCCAGTATTGGATTCGGCATCGGTCGTACAACTTATTTTGGATAGAGCTGAGTCGACTGATTACGCAAAAGTGCTGCCATTAGGGGCGCTAACAGTCGCCTTAGAAGGTCATACGTTGAGTGAAATGTATGCCTTAAAAAAAGCGGGTTGTGTTGCGCTTAGTCAAGCGCCGAATAACAATATCAATGCTCAAGTATTACGGCGTGCGTTGCAGTACGCCAGCACGCATGATCTGTTGGTTATCCTGAAGCCAGAAGATGTGCTGATTAAAGATACTGGCTGTGTACATGATGGCTCGGTGAGTTCGAGGTTGGGTTTATCAGGCATACCAGTTGCTGCCGAAACGATAGCGATTGCGCAAATTATTGAGTTAGCTGAAGAAACAGCTGCACGTGTCCATTTGACTGGCATTTCGTCTGCAAGAGCAGTTTCATTACTTGCTCGTGCCCAGCTGAATAATGTGACTATTACGGCGGATGTGCATGCCCACCAATTACACTTAACCGAATTGGATGTGGGGACATTTGATGCTAATTATCATACCTCGCCGCCACTGCGTTCAGCAGATGATAAAGATGCGTTGATAGCAGGTGTTGCCAAAGGTGTGTTTGTGGTGAGTTCGGGTCACCAGCCGCATGATGTAGAGGCTAAACAAGCGCCTTTCCCATCCACTGAGCCAGGCATATCAAGCCTAGAAACGGTATTGCCGTTAATGTTGGAATTGGTGGGTGACGGTTTGCTCAGCTTATCTCAAATGGTTAACTGCTTAGCTTATGCGCCTGCACAATTATTGGGTTTAGAAACAGGTCGCTTGTCCGCACAGGCGCCAGCAGATATTTGTATCGTAGATCCAAATAATACATGGCAAGTTAATGCAGAAAATTGGCTGAGCCGTGGTATGAATACGCCTTACTTAGGGCATCAAATGAAAGGCAAGGTAACGCATACATTGGTTAATGGCCGGATAATCGTCGAGAAATAATGGAAGAAAATACACGAAATACCATCTTTGTAGAAGAGGCTGAAATTTTAGCGCAACATGCGTTCGCCGAAGAGCAATTTGTTTTAAGAGTACTGGCGCCAAAATGTGCAGCATCGGCAAAGCCCGGGCAATTCTCGCATATTCAATGCGACCCCCAGCGTTTAATGCGCCGGCCTTTGTCCATTATGCGCGTATCGGCTACAGAAGGTTGGGTTGAGTTTTTATATAAAGCAGTGGGTGAAGGCACTCAGTTGCTGTCTCAGCGCGCAGTGGGCGAAACGCTGAGTGTCATGGGTCCTATTGGTCGGCCTTTTGAGTTGGATGAGAATAAACCAAAAGCGCTCTTATTGGGCGGTGGCGTGGGTATTCCACCAATGATTTGTCTGTCTGAACTAATAAAAGAACAGTTCGACGATATAAAGCCGACAGTGTTTATGGGCTCGGAAGTACCCTTCCCGTTTGAGCGAGAAAGGTCCGCCTTGTCTGTTCAAGGGGTGCCGGCCGAAACTAGCGATTGTCTGCCACTGCTAGAGGGCTGGAATATTCCTAGTCGATTAGCCAGTTTGCAACATTACGATGGTGTTTATCAAGGCTATATTACCGACCTTGCGCGTGACTGGTTACATGCCTTAAGTGATGAAGAACGGCAGCAAGTGGCCATTTATTCATGTGGGCCTACGCCGATGCTCAAAGCCGTTGCGGCACTTGCAGCAGAATTTAGTTTGCCCTGCCAAGTATCGCTTGAAGAGTATATGGCATGTGCGGTGGGGGGTTGCGCGGGTTGCGTTGTTAAAGTCTCAACCGATGAGGGCGAAGCGATGAAACGAGTCTGTGTGGATGGCCCGGTGTTTGAAGCGGCAAGCGTTTTTGCTTAAAATTGAAAAACGTTTGGCTATTATTGTTAGTTGGCTATAGCGGATTTATTTTTTATTTATCGCATCAAGCAGTATTAGCGGTACCGGCTTTATTTTTACATCAAGATAAGTTATTTCACGCCGCCGCCTATGCGCTGCTCGCCTTTTTGTCAGTTAATTATTTCAACTATCGGTTTGCTGTATATCGCAACGCGGTGCTAGCAGCCTTTGTGTTTTGTGCGTTATATGGTGCGAGTGACGAATGGCACCAATCTTATATTGATGGTCGCGAGGCTGATATTCTCGATTGGTTAGCTGATTGTATTGGCGCGGTGTTTATGTTGCTGGCCTATAAAGCCTATAGAGCTTGGCGTACTGCCTTATAGTAAGGCTAAATAATAAAAGTGGCTTAATCTAGCTATGAGTGATCGGTTCATATTACTGAGTTAAGTTTTTTTGTGAGTGCTGCCTAAGTACGCAATTCTTGCTAGATGGCTTCTATCAAGATCAGTTCAGGTGGGCTATTTTTAGTCAGCGTAGGTACCTGAATGGTGACACGGTAATTGGTTTTAGATAGGGTGTGTGCCCATGCCTTGATAGCTTCTGTCTCTTCTCTCCCACCATCGTGGCCAGTGTAAGCCAGTATGGAGATGATGCCAGGTTTTTCCAATACAGTAATAACCGAATTCAGTGCTTTAATGGTTGAGAGCGCGCCTGTCTGGATACTTTTATCGCTACCCGGCAAGTAGCCTAAATTAAACATTGCACAACGAATTGAATGGACATCGTCTTTCGTTAAGTAAGCTGATAATTGCGAGTGATCATCTTGTATCAGGCAAACTCGGTGTAAGAGTTGTTCTTTGCTTAGCCGTTGCTCTGTTGATTGCAAAGCGGAGGCTTGTAAGTCGAACGAGTAGACTTTTCCGGCCTCTCCAATTTGCCTGGCTAAAAAAAGCGTATCAAAGCCATTGCCCATCGTCGCATCAAGGGCAATATCGCCTTCTGAGAGATAATTTGCAATATTGTTATGGGCTTGGTCAACGAGTGAAATAGTCATGTGTGTACCTATTAATATCAGCGGATGTTGGTAACGGCTCAGCGTGAGTTAAGTAACGTAAAAAGCGCTCAGCATGCCACGGGATGAGGAGGGAGCCTTTTGAGCCGAAACCGTTAAAAACGAGCAATTTAGGGTGATCAGGATGCTGGCCTAAAAAGGGTTGCTTGTCGCGAGTGCCAGGGCGAATACCAACGTTGTGCTCCAGTCGTTGAGCTTGCCTTAAATGCGGAAAATACGGGTAACATGCATCGAGTAATTCAAGGGCGGCCTTTTCATTAGGTTTCTCATCCAGTGGTTGCCATTGCCAACTAGCCCCCAATTTGAGTTGCCCGTTAGCAAGGGGCAGTAACCATTTGCCAAACTGCACAATTTCAGTTGGCAGAGGCTGATCTGTTTTTAGCGTTAAAATATCACCTTGTACAGGCTGCAAAGGAAGCCATGAAAACCATGGGTTATGTTGTAAGTGATGGCCATCACAAAAAATTATTTTATCGGCAGAGTGGCCATGCCATTCAACACTTGTTGGGCTGACTATAAGCTCACTCAAGTCAAGTTGCGCCTTGATGAAGCAGCCTTGCTGTAGGAAAAAATCACGCAAATGATCGAGTAAAGCAACCGTATCAAGGTAAGCACATTGCTGTTGCTTGAAGCCACCCAAGGATGTTTCTTTTAGGTAGTTTTTTTCTTTTGCGTTGAAACGTTCAGCCAAGAAAGGCGCATAATCAGCCTGATTTTTTCGCTTATTCCACTGGTTTAGCTCAGCCTCCGATTGGAATAGACGAACCTGTTCCCTTTCATGCAGAAACGTGAGGCCAAAGAAATCAGCCAGTTCTGCGTAAAGCTCCTCTGCTGCCGTGAGGTACGGTTCGACACTGTCGCTTTTAACCAACCTTTTCCCCGTCACCGGGTTAATTAAACCAGCGGCGGTGCGCGACGCAGTTTGCTTTAGGCAAGGGTCAATAATTAGTACAGAGTGACCTTGTTGAATGAGTCGCCAGCCCAACAAGCTACCGGCTAGTCCTTGGCCAATGATCAGGAATTCAGCTTTTTTCTTAGGGGTCAATTTAGCCTTTTGTAAACTTGAATAGTGTCAGCTGTGTCTATCTTTAAATTAGGCTGAAAATGGGTACCGTCAGCAGTGCTTAATAGACGTTATTTTTTCCAAACACTATTTTGTGTTGCAAGATAAAGTGTCTCCACTTTTTTTCTAGCCCAAGGTGTTTTGCGGAGAAATTTGAGACTAGATTTAACAGATGGATCACTGGTAAAACAACGAATGTTTATTTGCTGGCCTAAACCCTCCCAGCCATAATGTTCAACAAGGCTAGTCACAATCGCCTCAAGAGTAAGGCCGTGTAGAGGGTCTTTGTTAGTTTTCTCATTCATTCCAATGCTGTCCATTTACTTAATAGGTGCTGATATTACGTATTTGTAAACGTTAATCAAGCTTGCCCAATATAAAATTGGGGCTTGTTATGGTTAGTTAGCTAGTTTTCTCGGCCACACACTGATTTAAGCTCTTTAACTGATTATAAAAGCTCATCGAGCGCTTCTTGCGCAGTCAGCCAAGTCTCTTCGGTTTTGGCAAGTTGTTCATCAATGCTGCTCTTTTCATTAATAATCTCGGCTAATTGTTGCTTCTTATCTTGATGATATAAATCGCTATCAGCTAGTTTGGCTTCAAGCCGTTGTTGTTTCTCCTGCAACTTATCGAGTTGTTTTTCTGCTTTTCTTAGGGCGTCGCGTAGTGGTTTTTGCTGTTGCCTGTTATTCGCTTGTTGCTGTTTTTGTTCTTTACGAGCATTAACGCCTTTGTCGCTAGAGGGGCTAGCGTCGTTTTGCTTGGCTTGATTCTTTACCCAGTCGGCGTAGTCATCTAAGTCGCCATCAAAGGGTGTTATTTTGCCGCCAGAGACGAGTAAAAACTGATCAGTGATGGTGCGAAGCAAGTGTCGATCATGGGAAACAATAATCATCGCGCCACTAAACTCTTGTAACGAGGCGCTTAAGGCATGGCGCATTTCAATATCTAAATGGTTGGTCGGTTCATCAAGCAATAATAAATTAGGCTTTTGATAAACCAGAAGTGCGAGAGCTAGCCTTGCTTTTTCGCCCCCTGAGAAGGGCGCGATGGCTTCGAGAGTTTTGTCGCCATGAAAACCGAAACCACCGAGAAAGTTTCTTAAATCACGTTCAGTGGCTTTTTTATCTAATCGCTGCAAGTGCAATAAGGGAGATGCATTAGGATCTAATTGCTCTAACTGGTGCTGCGCGAAATAACCAACCTTAAGGCTTTCGGCGCATTCTATTGTGCCGCTTGTGGGTTTGTTTTCTTCTGCGAGTAGCTTAATTAATGTCGATTTGCCGGCGCCGTTTGGGCCTAATAATGCAAGGCGATCACCAGGTTTTATAGACAGAGACACATTATTTAAGATGACGTTGTCACTGTAGGCAAGCGTTGTCTTTTCAACTTTGATCAGCGGATTTGAGACCCGTTCAGGCTTGAAAAATGCAAAGTGAAAAGGAGAGTCAATATGTGCGGCAGAAATCACTTCCATCCGCTCCAGTGCTTTTAAGCGACTTTGCGCTTGCTTGGCTTTGGTGGCCTTCGCTTTAAAACGATCAACATAACTTTGAATGTGTGCACGTTCTTTTTGTTGGCGTTCAAAATTAGATTGTTGCTGCGCCAAGCGTTCAGCCCTAGCGCGTTCAAATTGAGAATAATTGCCGCTGTAGAGCATCGCGCTTTGTTGCTCAATATGTAGAATATTGCCGACAACGGCGTCTAAAAAGTCCCTATCGTGAGAAATAAGTAACAAGGTTCCGGCATAGCTTTGTAGCCACTCTTGTAGCCAAATAACGGCATCTAAGTCTAAGTGATTGGTTGGTTCATCCAGCAGTAACAGGTCAGAGCGACACATGAGTGCCTTTGCAAGGTTTAAACGTACGCGCCAGCCACCAGAAAAGCTGGTAACAGGGTTGTTTAAATCGGTGGCTTTAAAGCCCAGGCCGCTCATTAAAATCGCTGCCCGCGAGTTGGCGGTGTAGCCTTGAATAGTTTCTAGCTCAGCATACAGTTCGGCAGCACGGTGGCCGTCGTGTTTTTCTTCTGCATGGGCTATTTTTTGCTGAATATCGCGGAGTTCTTTATCGCCATCAATCACAAACTCAATAGCGGCTTGCTCAGTGGCGGCCAGCTCTTGGGCAACGTGGGCAATTACAAAACCCGATTGAATAGAAAAATCACCGCTATCGGGGTGGAGGCTATCTAACACCATCGCAAATAAACTGGACTTACCGCAGCCATTGGCACCACTAATACCAACGCGTTGTCCTGAGTGCAGCGTGAAGGAGACATTCTCGAATAGTAGTTTGGTTCCTCGGCGGAGCGATACGTTGCTTAACTTCAACATGTTTTGGGTCGTACAGATGGGAAAGCTGGCATTATACCTAAAGCCCGAGTGCGATGCTTAAACGTGGCCTACGCTGGTTCTTGTATGGCTAATGTTATTGGTTGTGAGCCGATTGGTTTAGGTGCTGATAGGCTTGTTTATGCGATAATCATATTTTTTATTAACCCTTGTATTGATGAATCGCGCGCAATCTATTTTACAGTCAACGTTTGGTTACGACGCTTTTCGTGAGCCACAGGGTGAAATTATTCATGAGTTAGAGCAAGGGCGCGATGCCTTTGTGCTGATGCCCACTGGCGGCGGTAAGTCGCTGTGTTACCAAATTCCAGCCTTATTGCGTGAAGGCACTGCGATTATTGTATCGCCGTTGATTGCGCTGATGCAGGATCAGGTGGATGCGCTTAATCAACTGGGTATTAAAGCAGCCTATTTAAATTCAACACTCAACGTTGCTGAGGCGCGAGAGGTGGAGTCGCAATTATTAAATGGTGCCTTAGATTTATTGTATGTAGCGCCAGAAAGGTTGTTGAATCCCATTATGTTGTCATTATTGGAGCGCTGCCATATTGCCTTGTTTGCGATTGATGAGGCGCATTGTGTGTCGCAATGGGGGCATGACTTTAGGCCAGAATATCAAAAGTTACGTGTGCTGCATGAGCGTTTTCCACAAGTGCCGCGTATTGCATTAACCGCGACAGCTGATCAACGCACGCGCGATGAAATAATCGCGCAATTGCAACTCGAAGAGGCGCGGGTATTCATCAATAGTTTTGATCGGCCGAATATTCATTATGCTATTTCTGAAGGTAATAACCCGAAATTGCGGCTGTGGCGTTTTATACAAGAAAACCACGCGCAAGATGCAGGCATTGTCTATTGCCTATCACGTAAGAAAGTAGAAGCGACTGCGGAATGGTTAACTGAACAAGGACGTATCGCATTGCCTTACCACGCGGGCTTATCTCAAGAGCTTAGACAAAAAAACCAACAGCGCTTTTTGCGTGATGAAGGGGTGATTATTGTCGCCACAATCGCCTTTGGCATGGGCATAGATAAGCCAGATGTGCGTTTTGTAGCGCACTTAAGTTTGCCGAAAAGTATTGAGGCGTATTATCAAGAAACCGGTCGTGCGGGTCGTGATGGCGAGCCTGCAAATGCATGGATGGCCTATGGCCTACAAGACGTGTTGACGCTGCGTCAATTTATGCAAAATTCCAATGCCGATGAGGCGCATAAGCGTGTCGAGCATAATAAATTAGAATCTATGCTGGGGCTTTGCGAGCTGATTGCCTGTCGGCGGCAAGCCTTGTTAGGCTATTTTGATGAACACTTAGAGGAACCATGTGGTGCCTGTGATAATTGCACAACACCGCCTGAAAAATGGGATGGTTCTGAAGCGGCTCAAAAGATTTTATCGAGCATTTACCGAACGGGCCAACGCTTTGGGGTTAATTATATTATTGATGTCTTAATGGGCAAGGCTGATGACCGTATCCAGCAAAACCAGCACGACCAGTTAAGTACCTTTGGTATTGGTAAAGAATTCTCAACGATGGAATGGCGCACTATTTTTAGGCAGTTGATAGCGCTTGGTTTTATTAATGTTGAAGCAGAAAGTCATGGCTCGTTAAGGCTAACAGAAAAGTGCCGGCCAGTTTTGCGCGGTGAACAAACGCTGGCGTTAAGAAAGCAAACAAAAGAAGAAAAGTTGGCGACAGAAAAGAAGAAAAGCCCTGTTCGCCCACAAGACGAGCCCTTATGGGAAGCTTTGCGAGCCTTGAGAACCCAATTGGCGGAAGATAGTGGCGTGCCGCCCTATGTTATTTTTCATGATGCAACATTGCAGGAAATGATTAAAAAGCGCCCTGTTGAAATAGCTGATATGAGGTATATCAGTGGGGTGGGCGATCAAAAAATAAAACGTTATGGTCAGGTTTTTTTGGCAGAAATTGCTAAATACCCGTTAGCAGAGTTATTGAATAATCGGCTTAGCGCGACGGTTAATGAGACGCTCATGTTGTATCAAGAGGGTTTAGATATAAAGGCGATTGCAAAACAGCGCGACATGAAAGAAAACACAGCGTACGGGCATTTAGCGGATGCGATTGAAGTTGGCCTGCTGGATGTTAAAGATGTACTCGATTTAGACGACAGTGAATATCAAGAAATAGTGATGACCATCGAATCGCTAGAAGACGATTCGAAGGGTCGCATTAAGCCTATTTATGAAGCGTTAGATGAAGAGTACGATTATGGCATTATTAAATGCGTTCAAGCCTCTATGTGACGACTAGGGGCAGCTTTCAACCTAATTCATCGTCCGCAATTGAGTATTTTGGGTCTTCAATCACATTTACTTCAATCAGCTCTCGAGCCTTATGTAGCAGTTTAATACACTCGGGGCTTAAGTGTCGTAAGTGCAGTTTTTTACCCTGCTTCATGTATCGCTCTGCCAAGGCATCAATGGCTTCAATGCCCGAATGGTCGGAGACGCGTGAACGTGCAAAATCAACAATCACCTCTTGTGGGTCGTTATAGGGGTCAAACTGGTCACGAAATTTATGAATGGAGGCAAAAAATAGTGGGCCGGTTGGCTTATAAATTTTAACGCCGTCTTTCTCTTCAATATCAAAGTGCATATTTTTAGCGTGTTTCCAAGCAAAAACTAGTGTAGACATGAGAACGCCAACGAGCACGGCAATAGCTAAGTCGGTTAATACAGTAACAACGGTTACGGTAATACCAACAAGCATGTCTGACGTTGGTATACGGCCGAACAAACGGAAGCTAGCCCATTCAAACGTCCCAAGTACGACCATAAACATAACACCCACTAAGGCAGCAACAGGGATCATTTCAATTAACGATGAGCCGACGAGGATAAAGGTGAGTAAAAATAACGCAGCGGTAATACCTGATGCCCTACCACGGCCACCAGAATTAATATTGATCATGCTTTGGCCAATCATCGCGCAGCCACCCATACCACCAAAAAAACCAGTAGCTACATTGGCAACGCCTTGACCAATACATTCTTTATTTCCTCGGCCACGCGTTTCGGTTATCTCGTCAATCAGGGTTAAGGTTAATAAAGACTCAATCAAACCAATGGCGGCAAGAATCAGCGCATAAGGAAAAATAATTTTAAGTGTTTCAAGGTTTAGGGGCACGCTAGGGAAATGGAACTGGGGTAAGCCGCCAGCAATAGTTGCTCCCGTGTCGCCAGTCATATCAACAAGAACATCTTGAACGGTACGTAAGTCCATATCTAAGCCAATAGAAATGGCAACGATTGTTAAGATCGCAGCTAATGATGATGGAATGGCCTTCGTTAATTTGGGTAAGAAATAGATAATAGCCATGGTGAGTGCCACCATGCCTAACATTAATGTCATCTGCTCACCTTGTAGCCAAGCAAGCTCGCCGGTGACCGGATCCAGGAATTGAAATTGTTGCATCTGAGCCATGAAAATAACAATCGCTAAACCATTCACAAAGCCGAGCATCACAGGGTGGGGTACTAAGCGAATGAATTTTCCTAAACGAAAGACCCCCGCCAGCACTTGTAAAATACCCATTAATACAACGGTTGCAAATAAATATTCAACTCCATGAGTTGCCACCAAGCTAACCATAACAACAGCCAGTGCGCCGGTTGCGCCAGAAATCATTCCCGGGCGGCCGCCAATAGCCGCGGTAATTAAGCCAACCATAAAGGCGGCATATAAACCGACTAAGGGTTCAACGCCTGCTACGAAAGCAAAAGCAACGGCTTCGGGTACTAGAGCTAGTGCAACGGTAAGGCCGGAAAGCAGGTCGCTTTTCAGGCTCTGAGAGCGAGAAAGAAGAAGTTGGAACATGAGTATGATATCAATTTAATTGGAGGCTTAACGTAGAGCGTTAAGTTGTCGCTTCAGTATAGCAGAATATGTGCATTTGCAGCATTCATTAAAGCTTCATCCGGCTGTTATGAAAAGTTCATAAACAGTGATTAGCCTACCGATTAGTTTAAACACTAAATAATTATTAACTAGGAGAGAGCAGCATGAAAACGATTGAAGATTTGATGTCCCCGGCCAAGAAGTTAACTGAATTAAATCAAGTGCAAATGAAAAAAGCTATGGATGCGCAGCAAGCCACGGCAAAAGAATATGTGTCATTAGCCGAAAAACGCTTTGAAGCTGCAAGGGGTATCAAAGACGTGGCAAGCTTTAACGCATTCATTATGGAACAAGTGGATTTAACGCGAAGCGGCATGGATAAAATGTTACTTGATAGTAAAGTCTTTTTAAAAGAAGCAAAAGAGTATAGCGAAGAGGTGCTGAACTTGATTCAAGACGGCAAAGATATGATGAGTAAAAAGTAACAGCAAAGATTTAAAAAGCACCTGAATAGGTAACTTTTTGTATATGAGCCAGCCCTTTAGTGGCTGGCTCGCGCAAATTTTAAAAATTAATGACGGACCATTAGGAAAATGCTGAATATTGAGCAAACCTTAGAGCAAAAAGTTCCCAGTTTCGAGCAACGTGGCTCATGGATAAAAAAGCCCACGGTTGGTTTTTTAAAAAAACTGATGCATGAAAATGAAGTGAATCAATTCCTAGAAGATCATCAAGATGACGAAGGGTTTGATTTTATTGATCAAGTATTTGCGTTTTTTAACTTTAGTTACTCGGCATCACACAGTGACAGGGCTAATATCCCCGCCAGTGGCCGCGTTATTATTGTTGCTAATCACCCACTGGGTGCACTCGATGGCTTATCACTATTAAAACTTGTTGGTGAAGTGCGCCGTGATGTAAAAATAGTGGTTAATGACATGTTAATGGAGTTTAAGGCGTTAGACAGTCTATTATTACCCGTTGATAATTTAAGAAAATCAACGCAAAAGAGTAGTATTTCGCGTATTTTGCAGAGTTTAAATAATGAAGAAGCCGTTATTATTTTTCCTGCTGGCGAAGTGTCAAGAATGAGACCGAACGGAGTACGTGACGGAAAATGGTCGAGCGGGTTCTTAAGTTTTGCCAAGAAAACCCAAGCTCCTATTTTGCCAATTTACGTTAAAGCGCGGAACTCATCTCTTTTTTATAGTAGTTCAATGCTATACAAGCCTTTATCAAGCATGTTGCTGGCACATGAGATTTTCAATAAAAACTCCAAAACGATAAGCTTCAAGGTGGGTGCTCCCATCCCATACCGTTTTGTAGATAGCTTGCCGTTAAAACGTAAAGAAACTGCGCGATTGATTCGTCGCCATGCTTACTTGCTAGGTAAAGGAAAAAAAGGCCTATTGGAAACAGAACAGACCATTATTCACCCGCGTGATCGAAAGGCCTTAAAAAATGAATTAAAAGAGGGTGAGTTACTGGGCGAAACAGCCGATGAAAAGAAAATATACTTGTTTGATTATCGACCAGATTCTGCGGTCATGAATGAAATTGGCCGTTTAAGGGAAATGACTTTTCGGCGTGTCGGTGAGGGCACAGGCAAAAGCCGAGACCTTGATCGTTACGATAAGCATTATCGCCATATTATTTTGTGGGATGAGCAAGAGCTTGAAATTGTAGGTTCCTACCGACTTGCTGAAGTAAAACGCTTATTGGATTTAGACAAGGGTCGTGGTATTTATAGCCAAGAACTTTTTGACTATAACATGCAGAAAGTTGCTCCTTATTTTGAACAGGGTATAGAGCTAGGCCGTAGTTTTGTAAGCCCTAAATATTGGGGTAAACGCAGCTTAGACCACTTATGGTATGGTATTGGGGCCTACCTTAGAAAGTACCCCTCAACACGCTACTTATTTGGCCCTGTTAGCTTAAGTGATGCCTACCCTGAATTAGCCAAAGCACTGATTGTAACGTTCTATCAGCATTACTTTCCTGATGCCGATTACTTAGCCACCTCTCGAACGCCTTATATTATGAACCCAGAAATAAAGCAGCAAGTGGCAGATGTGCTGACTGGAAATAATCAAAGTGACGACTTTAGAGTAATGAAAGAGCACTTAGCGCATATGAATGTCACTGTCCCAACCTTATATAAGCAATACGCCGATTTATGTGATGAAGGCGGTGTTCGCTATATTGATTTTAATGTAGATGCGAACTTTGGACACTGTATAGACGGACTCATCATGACCGATATGCATAAACTAAAAGCTAAAAAGCGTTTACGCTACGTAGGCGTTTAATGCTATTAACCGCGATACAAGAGTAGACAGCCGTTTTTAATTAGCGAACCTTTCGTGCTTTAGCCGGGCGGCCTTTAATTTTACCATTGGCGAGGTAATTGAGTGCTTGTCGCACAGCCTCATGTTCAAGCGCCACATAACTGGAGCGGTCAAAAATATCAATCTTACCAATTTGCTTCCCTTCAAGCCCAGCATCGCCCGTTAGTGCACCCAAAATATCGCCAGGGCGAATTTTATCTTTACGGCCGCCATCAATTTGAATGGTAACCATTGGCGGGTAGAGCTTGTAGCTGCTATCGCGGTCCAATGATAAAGGACTGTCTATTAAACAAGGTTTGTTTTGATACTCTTCAATTGCTTTCACACGAATTTGTTCATGTTCAGCAAATAAGCTCATGGCGAGCCCAGTTTCGCCAGCACGTCCGGTTCTTCCGATACGATGTACGTAAATTTCAGGATCGCGAGGCAGTTCGTAATTGATGACCATGCCGATAGATTTAATATCGAGCCCACGAGCAGCCACATCGGTTGCAACCAGTACGGAGCAACTATTATTAGCAAAGCGAACCAGCACTTGGTCACGCTCACGCTGATCAAGATCACCGTGTATCGCTAATGATTCAATACTATGTTCGCGTAAAAACTCAGCCATCTCACTACACTGCGCTTTGGTATGGCAGAAAACAATCGCCGTTTTAGGTTGATAATGCTCAAATAATGCCAGTAGCGTATTGTTGCGCTCATGTTTTTTGACTTGGTAAAACAACTGCTCAATCACGCTTTGCTGATGATCAGACTCAACCGTGACGGTGATAGGGTCGCGTTGAATAGAGCGACACATTTTTTTTACTTCGTCGGGGTAGGTGGCAGAAAAAAGTAGGGTTTGACGGGAGGCGGGTGTGCGCTTAATGATGTCAGTCATCACGTCAGAAAAGCCCATGTCCAACATTCGGTCTGCTTCATCTAACACTAGGGTTTTTAGTTGGTCTAGCTTCAGGGTGCGTTTTTTTAGGTGATCTTGAATTCGCCCGGGCGTACCAACCACGATATGTGCGCCATGTTCTAGCGAGCCCACTTGTGGCCCAAAGGGTTTGCCACCGCATAGTAGTACCAGTTTTATATTAGGAACACTGCGTGCCAATTTGCGAATTTCTTTACCGACTTGGTCAGCCAGTTCGCGGGTTGGGCACAAAACCAGTGCTTGTGTACCAAAAAAGCGTGGGTTAATTTTATCTAATAAGCCAATACCGAACGCTACGGTTTTACCGCTCCCCGTTTTAGCTTGTGCGAGGATGTCTTTGCCCTTTAAAACATGTGGCAAGCTCTGTGCTTGCACTGGCGTCATGTTTTTATAGCCGAGTGAGCTCAAGTTTTTAACTTGAGCTGATGTAATGGGTAAAGATGAAAAAAGGGTGTCAGACATAGGTTTTATCAGGTTTATTTTTTTTCGGTTAAGGCTTGAGTATCAAATTTAACGCCTGCCCAGCCTGTTTTCATAAAGTTACGAATATTTTGATGGTCATCACCTTCAGGTGTTGCCAGTACATCACGGTAAAATTCACCAAAAAGCGCTAAGGTTTGCGGTTCAGTAAACTCATTTAGCTTGGCAAAGGCAAACAACTTGCACGAGCCATTATTTTCACCAGCCTTATTATGCGTATTACCGTTGCTAAAGGCACTGGGCGTAAAGTCGTACAGCGCATCTATAATATTCATGGTGTCGCTAAACTGTAATGTGGTTAATGCTTCGCGTAGCTGTTGGATGCTGTTCATGGTGTTGTCTCAGTCAGGTGGGCTTAATGTTAAAAAGAGCAGTTGCCTGGTAATGTTTTATCCGCGTGACATAAATTTGCCGGTGCTGGTATTTATTTTAATGACTTCTTCATTGTCTATATATTCCGGCACTTGAACCTCTAACCCAGTGCTTAGCGTAGCTGGTTTGGTACGTGCAGAGGCTGAGGCACCTTTTAAACCGGGCGCGGTATCCACTATTTGTAAGCTAATGGTGGCCGGTAACTCAATGGCGACCAGTGCTTCTTCTAGTAAAATACCCACGAGGCTATCGAGCCCTTCGCTTAGGTATTTAACTTGTTCTTCAATGTCTTCAGCGTCTAATGTGTATTGATCATAGGTGTCTAAATTCATGAAGGTATAGGCGTTACCATCTTGATAAGAAAATTGTAAATTGGCTTTTTCGCAATCGAGATCTTTCAGAAAGTCATCACCTTTTAACGTTTCATCACGTTTTTGCTTGCTTTTAAGGTGATTAAAGCGAACTTTATAAAGGGTAGAGGCTCCACGAGATGATGGATTGCGTACGTCGATACTTTTAACCGCATAAGGTTCGTCGTTGACTTCAACAACCATTCCGCATTTTAAATCGCTGGCTTTAGGCATGTGTGTTCCATGTGTTTGATTAGGCGTAATTATACGCCAACATGAAAAGCGCAATGAAAAACTCTTTTGTTTGATTTACTGATGACTAAGGTTTGTTAAAAGGCCTTAAATAGACAGGAAATCGATAGCGGCCTTTTTTGGTTAGGCCATAATATTTAAACGTTATTTCACTGCCTATACCCGGTGGGTCAGTTCTGTCTTTATTTGAAAAGCCAGAACCAATGGTTAACTGTTTGCCTTGCGAAGTAAGGCAGAGCAATGAGCCCATTTTGCCCTGATATTTTCCTTTACCAGGGAGGGCTTTTAGCACGGTGCACTCTGTGTCGGCGTATTCCTTTAGTTTCAATGCTGAAGATAAGCGGCCTGTTTGATAGGGTTGAGTAGGATCTCTAACCACAACGCCTTCACCTTGGTTAGCAGTAACAGAGTGTAAAAAGGTCTGTAATTGTTTTTTATTTTTAACGGTTGTTTGCTGAATGACCTGAATGTACGGGGTGGGGTTCTTATGTAGGTAGTTTTGTAAAACCTGTAGCCTTTTATGTAAATCACCTGTTTGATTGGGCACGTCAAATATTTGATGGGTAATGTGTTTCCATCGTTCACCAGCATGTTGGCTATTAACAATTGAGCTGATGTTTTCAAAGTCGGCTCGCTGAGTCCATAACTCGCCATCTATTGGGAAAGGTGGGTAATTCTGGGTAAACCATGCCGGTGGGCTGAGTATTTTTCCTCCTCGACTAATGAGCTTGTTTCCATCCCAATAGCCACGAACACCATCGAGTTTTTCGCTCATAAGCCAACCTGTCACAGGAATATCTTGATGGTAGTTTTTTAGTAAAAATATATCCGGTTTAGCAGCGTAAGCAGGCAACGATATAAGGCTTATTAATATAAAAAAGATCCGTTTTTTCATGTTCCATTGCTTCCTAGCGTTGGTGATATTTATGCGTGGCTGATGATCCTGCTCATATACCTTAGTATTTATAATAGCCTAGTTGTTTTGACACGGATTAAATTAACGGAGAATTTTGAACTCGGTCGAATTATTTACCGTGTTCTTTATTTTTCAGCGTTATTGCCATAACTTGTTCAGATATGGTAACCATTAGTTCAGAAATTGATATTGTTAGGAATTACGGTTGGTATATTAGGTATGATTTATTACGGCTTATCTACTTACTTAGGGTCAGCGAGTCTTTTGTGCAACAGGGAGTTGGCTAAAGTAGGTGTTAGTGAAGAGATGGTAAGGCTATCTGTTGGCATTGAGCGCATTGATGATACTATTTCCGATATTGAGCAATTGCTAGCGGTAGCAAAGTAATAACATTAGCCCTCATTCATTTTTATAATGAATGAGGGCTTTTTTATTGATTGGATAAGCGAGGGGGCTATTTCTATAGACTTTCTATTCAGTAGCGCCTGAACTAAAACAATAAAACGAACGTTAACGATTGGCCTGAGTGAGGAGCTTATCGAGTTGATTTGCAAATACTTGTCGATCGGTATTATTTAAAGGCGGTGGGCCACCACCAATTTCTAAGCCACTGGAACGCATGGTTTCCATAAAGTCGCGCATATTGAGGCGGTCTTTAATGTTTTCTTTTGTGTATAGCTCGCCACGTGGGTTTAAGGCAGTGCCACCTTTTTCTATGACATCAGCAGCTAACGGAATGTCACCAGTAATCACTAAGTCACCCGCTTGCATTCGTTTAACAATTTCATTATCGGCCTCATCAAAGCCCTGATTAACGCGTAAAAAAGAAATATAAGCAGAAGGCGGCACCCGGATTGCCTGGTTAGCCACCAAGGTCATTTGGGTGTTTGTGCGCTCTGCGGCGCGAAATAAAATGTCCTTTATGACAACAGGGCAGGCGTCGGCATCAACCCAAATAGTGTTAAGCATCGTTGTTGTTACTTCTTAGTGATCGTGAGCAGCGGCGGCTGCATTGGGCAGACGAATTCGTTCAACCATATTCTGTACACTTTGAGGCGGTGCAGGCGTTAGGCTGGACACAATAAAGGCGACGGAGAAGTTTAAGCACATACCAATCGCGCCAATGCCTTCCGGTGAAATACCAAATAACCAGTTTTCAGCCGTATTCGCCGCCATTGGTTCTATGAAAATACCTTTAAAATAAATGATGTAACTCATCGTGAACACCAGCCCGGTCAGCATTCCGCAAATAGCGCCGTACTTGTTCATGCGCTTACTAAAAATACCCATAATCAGTACCGGAAACAAGGACGATGCGGCCAAACCAAAGGCAAAGGCAACGACTTGCGCCACAAATGCGGGTGGGTGCAAGCCTAAATAACCGGCAACGAGAATCGCGAAGGCCGAGGTGATTCGGCTCGCGCGCAATTCATTTTTCTCGCTGATGTTGTGCATAAACGTACTTTTTAATAAATCGTGCGAAATACTGGCGGAAATAACTAATAGTAAACCCGCGGCAGTAGATAAGGCGGCGGCAATACCACCGGCAGCGATTAAGGCAATAACCCAGTTAGGTAATTGGGCGATTTCTGGATTAGCCAGCACCATAATGTCGCGATCGATGTAAATTTCATTGGCGAACGGTGCGTTATTCACCACCTTGCCTTCAGACGGGTTGGCCGCAACACGTTCGCCTAAAGCGCCACGCTCTTCAGCATCAAATACGGGCTTTCCTTTCCCTGCAAAGGCGTTGCCAGCGGCATATTGCAATTTGCCATCTCCGTTGTGATCAAACCAGCCAAGCAAGCCTGAATTTTCCCACGTTTGGAACCAACTAGGCATGTCGGTATATAAGGTGCCTGTATTGTCTGGTCCATTAATGCTGTTAATAATGTTTAAACGACTCAAGGAGCCAACAACAGGTGCAGTGGTATATAACAAGGCAATAAAAATAAGCGCCCAGCCTGCGGATTTTCTTGCATCGGATACTTTAGGAACGGTAAAAAAGCGCACAATAACATGTGGTAATCCAGCTGTACCCACCATTAAGGCTAAGGTAATGGCCGCAACATCGATCATTGATTTATCATTAAACGGCTCGGTGTAGGAGCTAAAGCCTAAATCAAGCAGTGTTTTATCCAACGCATCTAATAAAAACCCAGAGCCATCTGACATTTGACTACCAAACGCAATTTGTGGAATGGGGTTGCCTGTAAACTGTATGGCCATAAAAATAGCCGGTACAGAATAGGCGAACATAAGCACAATATACTGGGCAACTTGGGTGTAGGTGATGCCTTTCATGCCGCCGATCACCGAATAGATAAACACAATACCCATGCCAAGGTATAAACCTTGATCAATAGGTAGTTCTAAAAAGCGCGAAAATACGATACCAACACCGCGCATTTGCCCTGCGACATAGGTAAAAGAAATAAAAATTAAGCACAGAACAGCAATCACACGAGCGGCACGTGAATAATAGCGATCACTAATAAATTCAGGCACGGTAAATTTACCGAATTTGCGTAAATATGGCGCCAGTAACATGGCAAGAAGTACATAGCCGCCTGTCCAGCCCATTAAATACACACCAGCTTCATAACCTAAATATGAAATTAAACCGGCCATTGAGATAAACGACGCTGCTGACATCCAATCAGCTCCGGTAGCCATGCCGTTAACGATAGGGTGAACACCTTTGCCGGCAATATAAAAATCACCTGTTGTTTTTGCTTTGGCCCAAATAGCAATGCCGATATACAGCGCGAATGTGGCCCCAACAACTAAATAAATAAGTGTTTGTAATTCCATATCAATCATCCACGCCGTATTTAGCATCTAGTGCGCTCATTTTTTTAATGTAATAAAAAATTAAAAAAACAAAAGAAATAATGGAGCCTTGCTGAGAAAACCAAAAGCCCAGCTTAAAGCCGGCAAACTCAATGGAGTTTAATGGCTCAACGAGCATAATTCCAAAGACAAACGAAACGAGAAACCAGATAAATAGTAGCTTTAGAATAAGGCGAATATTATCCGCCCAGTAATGGTCAGTATTGGCCGACATAAAATGACTCCCCAAGAGTTTTAGAATCACGTTCTAAGCGTGACTGATAGGCTCGTATTATTGTGGATAAAAGGGAGGGATGCAATCTAACAGCCAAAATGGCTAGGTTAGCTCAGGTGTCAGGCAAGCTTGGAGGCAGGTTTAATAGTGATTTGAAGCGATACGCTATTCATTAATGTGTGATGTAAGGTAGCGTCTCAGTGCTGATAAAGCTTATATCGGCGACTGGCTTGGGGGTGCTTATCATTAATCTACCCAAGCCAATCGCTCATAAAACTCACTCACTGCGGTTATAAGCCGAGTGAGTTAACGGGGTGTTAGTTGCTTATCTGCTACCAAAAACTTAAATAACAACGCTGTAACAGCAATGCTCCACACAATAACAGCGCCACTTGGAAGGTCAAATAGTGAAGATAAAATTAACCCAAGCCCATAGCCCACTGCACCAATAAAGAAGCCGACCAATAAAGGTCTGCTACGATCAACACTGCCAAGCGCTGGGATAATTAGGCTGGCAAAAACCAGATAAACTCCCACTAATTGAACTGAACTGGTAACAGCCAAGGCAAACAAGCAATAAAAGCCAACATGCCCTAATTTCTGCCGAAAATTAAACCAGATTAGTAAAATAAAGCTGGCGACTAAGGCAACGGGCAAGAGTTGGCCCCAAGTCACCCACAATATTTGCCCTACTAATAAATCTTTCAGTGAATCTCCACCGTGCGGGTTATTTGCCAGTAATAAAAGACTGGCTGTGGCTGCGAGTATGAAGGTGATACCAATCAAAGCTTCTTGATGTTTCCCCCATCTTTTTTCCATCCAGCTGAGCCCCAGTGCACCGGTTAAAGCGGCACTTAAGGCGGCTAATTGAACTTCCCAGCCATGCGCTTCCCAGCCAAAATGATAGGCCAAAATAACACCTAAACCTGCAATTTGAGCAATCGCCAAGTCGATAAAAATAATGCCGCGTTTAAGCACCTCCTGCCCAAGTGGTACATGGGTTAGCAGAACCAGCAGGCCAACAATAAAAGCCGGGCCAAGAATCGATAAGGCCAACCCATCCACACTCATTAGTTAATACTCAGCAATTGATTGATTATTTTGTCAAACCAAACGGTAAGCGACTCGCCCTCGCTTGGGCTCAGCGCTAATTCAACAATAGGGAGTGATGTTTTATTAGATAGCCAAGCCGCTGATTTATTGCTTTGATAACTGGCATGAAGCAGCATATCGGCGGGCTGTTTCTGTAGTTTTTCAAGCACACGGTTCAAGTGGGTGCTAGTAGCAGGAATACCTGGTTTTGGTTCCAGCGTTGCAGCCGGTATTAAACCTAACCAAGACTCCAAATACATCCAGTTATTATGGCTAACAACAACACGTTTTCCACGTAATGGCTCACTGCGTTCTTTCCATTGAATAATAGACTGTTGCCATTGTTCATTGAATGACTCTAACTTGCTTAGGTAATGCGCTTGATTCGCTGAATCCACCTTAGTCAACGTATCGGTAAGTGCGGCAGCAACCTGTGCAATGCGGGAGGGGTCAAGGTGGAAATGTGGGTTTCCCGCGGCATGAATATCACCCAAGCTTCGGTCCAGCACGGTTGGTTTCCCTAGCAAGCTTACATGGTCAGCGGCCATAAAGTACCCCTCTTGACCAGGCTGAACATTAGCATTAGCTGACTTACGAAGTAACAGTGGTAACCAACCCACTTCAAGGTCGGCACCGGTGCAGACCAAAAGGTCGGCGCGGCGCATCTTCGCAATTAGGCTGGGACGTGCTTGTATATGATGCGGGTTTTGTAGAGCAGTCGTCGCACTAGTGACATTGACTGCTTCACCACCTAACGTACTGACTAATGCTGCCCACTCAGGCTCACAAGCAAATACATTGATTTGAGCATAGCTAGACTGGGCATAAAATGGCATTACTAGGGCCGCCATTAAAGCCATCTTTTTTATTGACTGATAAAACATAATTTTCTCCAAAATAGGGTTTGCGCGAGTTATGAATAACTCGCGCAAACTATCCATTAATATTTATGGGCGCCGTGACTACCCAAGCTCATGGTGTATTGCAGGAACAATTGGTCATCTGCATGCTCATAAGATTCATCGCGGTTGTATTGCAAGCGGATACGTGAGAACTCACTCGGCAACCATTCGAGCATAGCGCTGAATCGCTTAGGTTTAAGACCTTCATTATCCAGCCCTGCCTCAGCCAATACATCAGCATCGGAACCACTGTTATCGCTATCTAGTTCGTCGTAACGTAAGCCGACTCGCCACTGTGGTTTGAACTGATAAGTGGTTTGTGCATACCAACCTTGTTGGTCACCGTCATAGCTGCTTGCTTCAAGAGGTGGGCCACTGTTTAACATAGTAATCCCGCCGTCTTCTTGGCGGTCAAAGTATTCAAATTGAAACTTAAAGTTTTGGTTGCTGGGGTTGCCGTTAGGGGCCCATTTATAAACCAAATCCAATGCGTTAATTTTACTTTCACCATCAAACGAAGGCGTTTCTGCTGTGCCAATATCACCATGGGAATGCCCACCACTGGTACGGCCTTCTATATCATTCGCTTGCCAGTGACTTAAACCCAGCTGCCAACTATGTTCGATGCCTATGTCGCCACCGATATTAGCAAACACGGTTGAGGCGCCGATGCCATTGTCTTCACCACCACCAGGAAAACTGCTACCACTCATAATTTCAGCGCCAAACTCTAAAAACATATCGGTGGGAGCAATATAGGATACTTGCAGACCATCGTTTTTAAGTTGATCGCCAAATAAGCCACGGTAAATCAACGGTGCGTCGGCAAAATCCCATGTGTGAGTATGTTGTTCATTCAGGTAACCGATGGCCGAATAGAATCGCCCTGCTTTGAGGGTTAAACCATTTCCTAAGCCTAAGGTTTGGATAAAGGCTTCTTCAAGATCTACCTCGGTTGATCCGCCTTCATTATGTAAGCCGATGGTGGCCTTGCCATAAAATTTGTCATCAATGTTGGCACTAAAAGCTATCTCGCTTTCACCTAATGAAAAACCTTTGCTACCCAATCCTGATTCGCCTCCTAAGGAGAAACCTGGTAACTCATAGTCATCTGGGTCATTATCAAAATTTGCATATCGGCCATTCAAAATAACGCTGATAGCGGGGTTAAAGCTATTTGAAGTGATCGTCGACTTACGGGGTGATTTAACTTCAAGTGCTTGCGTGTCGACCTTCGTTTCGGCTTTTAATAAACGGGTTTCCAGTGTTGCAATACGATGTTCGTAATCTTTTTTAAGCGCATCTAGTTGTTGTTTTAATGCTTGCATGTCAGTGTCGGCAAAGCCTGACTCTGAGAACAGTAGGGCGGCTGCTACTACAGCCATAGGGAATGCTTTACGCATCATTAATTCTCCAGTAAATAAAAACATTCATCGCAACCCAGCATGGATTACGACGTTTTAATAAAAATGTGGTTTTACAGAAGAGAAGGTGGAGCGCGAGCGGAGTAAGCTGTTTTTAGAAAAAATAACTGAAGTGTGCAAATGCTACCAACCAGTAGGTAAGCACTAGGTAAAGTGGGCGCTTGTAAATTGAGCGGGGTTAATCCGTTACTTGATTTCTCGCAGTGCAAAGACAGCTGACATGATGGGTCGTCAGTGTGAAATGGGTGCTCTACAGAGTGGGTTAGCACAGTCAGTTGACCCATAAGCATAAAGAGGCTTATAAGTGCAATTGATCTCAGAATGTGCTGTCGATTTGTCATGTGTTGAGACGGTTTAAAAGGGCCTGCCTAAAGGCCGTAGGTGTTATACGACAATTGAAGCGGCGAAGCCTAAGGCGTGCCATTATAAGGGGGTGTTTAAATTTTCTGCTAGTGTTATTTGTTAAACTCTTTTTTATGACGGCGAGAGGAAATGGCTGCCAGTTGGTCGTTATTAATCAGATGGGTTCAAAAGCTAGGTGGAATTCCCTATGCTGGCTTAGGTGTTTGTAAATCTGCTCTAACGCCAGTCCACAGAGTGGCTATCAACTTATTGACGCTGGTCTTTAATATACATAGCAGAACCATTATTTCTCATTTCAATATTAAATAACTCACTGGCCCTTATTAAATCGCCGAGCTTCTTATAACCATAGTTTATCGATGAGAAAGAGCTGTTATTAGAGATGTAGTGTCCTACTCTGCTCATATGTGCCCAACCGTCATCTTCAGATGTTTGCTCAACAGCGGTTCTAAGTAATTTAACCAACGACGTGTCTTGTCTAAGCTCATTTCTAGATTTCTTTTTCAGCGTGGTTTGTTGAGTGTTGTCGGTTTGTTCTTCTGGCTCAACGACGAGGTTTTCTGTGTAAATAAAAGGTGAACAGGCATCTACGAATGGTTTTGGTGTTTTCTTTTCGCCAAAGCCATAAACAGGCAAGCCACTTTCAAGTATTCTTAATACTAAGGGGGTAAAGTCGCTATCACTGGTCATTAAGGCGAATGCATCAACACTTTTACTGTATAACAAATCCATCGCGTCAATGATCATTGCCGAATCGGTTGCATTTTTTCCCTTTGTATAAGCAAATTGCTGCATTGGGCGTATAGCATGAGGGTGTAGTTTGTTTATCCAGCCAGATAAGGAGGGGTTATTCCAATCTCCATGCGCATGCCGAACATTTACCATGCCGTATTTAGCGAGTTCTTCTAAGACGCCTTCGATGGAATGATGGCTGACATTATCGCAGTCAATCAGCAGAGCTATTCGTTTTCGTTCGGACATTTATTTCTCCTAATTTTCTAGTGTTTTACATAAGGAAACGAGCTGTTTTGCAATGAACGATCGCGCCGCTTAAGTGTAATGCCCGCTTGATGATTAGCTGTTAGTACTGGGTACATAGTTGTTCACTGCGGCTGGCAACATGTTTAATAAGGTGGTCCTAGTACGGTGCCAAAATGCAGACAATAAAAGTAAGGCCGAACCAATAATAGTACCGGTTATAGCGAAGCCATAATCGATTGAGCCAAAGGTCTCAAAATAGCTGGATAAAGCGTATAACACATACGCCAACGATGAAACCATAAAGGCTCGCCTATCGACGATTATAGAAATAACCGTCATGCCTAAATACAAAGCAACGATTGTTAATAAGCCATATAAAGACTCATGGCCCGTTAGAATATTAAGGTTTGAAAAGACTGGGTGCACAATCAGTGGTGCAGAGATGAGGTGGAGCCAAAAGGCGACATCAGAATGATGTGAGGTTCTTGTCAGGTCAGATGCATCCCAATACATTGCATAGCTGAAAGCCAATAAGCCACTGATAAAAATCATGCTGGTAACCGATTCTTGTAGGCTGGGAAAAATAGTGATGAGCGACGAAATAATAAAGGCAATGATAGCCGCACCACCCACCGCAACGGTGATCGGTACTCTAAAGCGTTGCCAATGAATAAAGGTAGCGACGGCTGATAAGGCAGAGGCAGCTATCAAAGTAGACTGCTCGGATGTTTGAAAAAAGTGCAGTCCCACTGCAAAAACACCACCGACAAAAGATAACAGCAAAATAATCGCCGGTAAGGCCATTTTTCTTTTAATAATGAAGAACTCTGCTAAGCCCCATGATAATAAGGGCAATATGAGTACCGCCAACGTTTCGCTATAAGCACGGAGTGCCCAAGAAGAAGAGATTAATAACAGCAAGCAGGCAATGACGACATAAATATCATTAAAACCAGAGAGTAGCTTAAAGTTTTCTTCATCGACAGCAGATGTGTTTTTCAAAGAGGCTATTTGAGTGCGAAAGTGGGAAACGTCTTCTTTCGTAAATATACCCTCGGCAACTGCGGTATCTAAATCTTCATCTGTGTACATTGTTGATCCTTAAGTAAAAACCGCTGGCGTTAAACCAAGTGGGGTGAACGATGTGATGCTTATCGGTTAAAAACTAAGTTGAACGTCACCGGTACAGCTGAACTAATAACAGGTAATTTAGCAATAGATCTTAACGCCTCTATGCCTTTGTTTAACCCAAAATCAGAAGCATTGATAATGACAGGGGTTACCGAGTACACCAAGAGACTATCGTCAGTTAACTTTACCACCCCAACTGTAGCAGGAACTGAGTTTGTTATTCCGTGCAAATCAAGCGTAAGACTCAATTTTTCTTGATAGTGCTGACCCACTTTTAAATCATTCAATGTTGAGATGTCAATTGCTGCAGTAATAGTCGCAGAGGCATATTTTGAGGTATCAAATAGCATGCTTTTCATGCGTTCATTTCTAATTGGGATATTAGTTTCTACGCTTAATAAATCAATGCTGACTTTTGCGGCCTTATCTGAAAGGGTTCCCGACAGTGATTTAAAATGATGAACCTCAGCGACATTTGATTTTTTTATCGATACAAAGTTGATTAGAGACTGCTGATTGTTTAACTGCCAAGTGGCTTGAACATTAAACGATAATAGCGTTAAGAAGCATAGAAAGAGTAATTTTTTCATTGAATATCCTCGTGAATTTCCCATATTTATATAGGTTAAACCAAGCTTTGGGTGAGCGTGGCATAACAATACAACTAAAAAGCGTGCAGTTTTATTTGTGCGCCCGAATGACTACTTTATTATAAGGCGTTGCTATTTACACGTTTGTAATGCTCTACTTCAGGAAATGGATCATAAAAATGATGCAGTAATTCACGCCATTGTTGGTATTGCTTAGATTGTCTGAAGCCAACGGTGTGACTTTCCAGTGTTTCCCAGTTCACAAGCAAAATGTAGCGGTTCTCTTGCTCAATACACTGTTGAAGTTGATGCGAAATATAACCTGGCATACTTGAAATTATTTTTTGAGCAGTATCGAATGCGGCTTCAAATTCATCTTTTTGATTAGGCTTAACGTTAAGAATTGCGACTTCTAATATCATTAAAATCTCCCATGGTTTATAACGTTTGAAATAAGAGGGTAGGTGTGATGTATAGTCTAGTCCCAGCTAATGATGAGGCGAGCCTAGAATCAACAGCAGCAAGCATTCTCACTGCTAACTCCTTTTCTTCCGAGTCATTACTAAAAAACCGTTCACCAAAAATCTCCAATATTTTGACTTGTTGTCGCGCACGAAATCTTTATTCAGCACTGTCTTGTTCTGCCGCAGATATGCTCTCTGCACTTTCAATTTGAGCTATGGTTATTTGCGTTGTGTTTTTTGTTTGAAAATTGGCAACGACAGAGTAGCGAGCCCACCAACAATCGCAATCACGACCGGCATGAGAAATATTTCAGCCTACGATTTCATCTTTATGGGATTGCCCTCACCCATATCACTCACCTTGTCTTTAAGAGGTCACGGTTTAGCTAACAGGCACGACGTCAGGAGCATCCTGTTAATCTAATTATTATATTTGATGATTTCTAGTAGCTAATCTAATGATTTTAGCTTTTTAAAGTCAATAGCCTTTGCGTACTCTTTCATCTCTTCCTCAGATACTGCACGTCCTTCAATTTGCACAAGATAACGATTCGCAACGACTATTTTGATTTCACCTTGTTGACTGTTAGGGGTAAATTTGACTATAGCCTTCTGGCGCCCAATTCTTTCAAGCTTTCCACCATCAGAGGCAGCAAACATAGGATTAGAAAACATCATCATCATGCCTTGCATAACTGGGGAATCAGTAATAATTGATATTGAAATGGTGCTGGAATCTTTAGTGTATTTTCGCTCCACAGTTATGCCGCCACCAAACATAGCAGCCCCCGCGGCCTGAGAGCTGGCCTTCTGTGCGGACCAGCCCTTCAGAGGTTCTGGAAGAAAAGACTCCAGTCCTTTTCCTTTCTTTTGTTGAATTAATTGTGATGCATAATTAAGGCTTTCCACAGCATCTTTATATTCACTGCTCTTATAATACTGCAACGCTTCTGTAATAGAATCTTCAATATCATCAGCATGTCCTGAGAAAGAAAACGCTATTAATACGAGAAATAACCCAGTTACCATTAGTTTATTTATATACAAACTAAACATATCACTCTCCTTTCCTTGAAAAATATAACGCTATAGCTAATAGTGTGCGGTTTTTTTGTGCATTCTGGTTGAGCGTTTTTTTAGGCTACATTTTCCAGATTACCGTTATAACTTAATTTTTTGATATAACAATTATTATAGCAACCAGAACTCCACCACCGAGCGCAACAAAGCTATATCTCTTATGTTCTTGTTCTGCTTTAGGTAAAAGATGAGTTGCACCTACATAAATTAATGAACCCGCCGATAGTGACAACAAAGCCCCTAGCGTTGGTTCATCAATTTTACTCATGATGGGGTATGAGATCAGCATACCCAACGGGGTAGTTAAGGCAGCGGCAAGAAAGGCCCATGTCATAGCACTTCGTTCTTTGAACCCGCCTTTCAATAACAGTAGATAGGTAATTATACCTTCAGGAAATTCATGCAATACCATGCCAGCGGTTGCAAGAAACCCCGTAAAAATGCTCACTCTAAAAGCGATAGAATAAACAAATCCATCTATCAATGAATGAAAACCTATACCTATCATCGGCACAATCCCAATGCCGTATTGCTCTTTTTCTGGATCTTTTTGACAGACGAATGCCGTAATAAAGCGATTAAACAAGTGCAGACCAAAGAAGCCAACGAGAAGATAAATGGACCCGTTCGGGTTCATCGATAAGGACTTCGGGATGATATGAAGGAATGATGCGGAGATCAGCACACCTGCTGCGAAACACATGAAATAGGTGCTGTTACGCTGCCCCCAATCGACATAGTTACGTATGGTATAAATACCTAATGAAGTAACCATAGCTGCTAGCGTGCTAGTAGCAAGAGCTGTCCAGAAAGTATTTTCCATTTAATATTTAATGGTTATGTTGACCGCGTCGATGGCCTGGACCTTTACCAGGCTCTCCACCTCTTTCTACGCAGCGTTGAAAAGCCGGGAGATGGTTTTCTGCTGATGCTCTTTGTAATTGCATCAGCACTTGTTGAACATCGGGGTATTTTTTTGTTGCATCGAGCAGTCTGTCATACATCTCTGCATTTTCTATTTCGCCTTCAACACCCACGCGACATGCTTCAATTAAAGAATCTGGTGATTGAGTATGTTCATACCAATTATCCTCAGGTACAGCGATTTGGTATTTATTAAATAAAGGTAATAAAGCCTTAACATGGCGGCTTTCAGCTTCCATGATATTAATAAATGGGCGCACTTCACCAAATTTTTCTATAACATGGCGGTAAGTTGCTCGCGCTTTATACTCATCATTTATCGCTTCTATCAATGCATGCTTTAGTGTTTCTGACATTCTCTGCTCCTATGAAAACATGTATTTCGTTTTGTACATAACACTGTACTCACAGTGAATTAGCAACGGAGTGAGTAATTTATCCTAGCGCAGTGCCATGTTAGGCAATGTTAAGATTCAATAAAGAGGGTAAAAAAGTTTGAAACCACAAAAAAAAACTGATTTACCCTTCTATTTATATTGGCTTTGGGCCAGCTTAGTTTCCTAACTCTTTGGGCTTTTTGTAAACCGCAGATAAGGTAGCTTAATATCGATATCCCCAAACTTTTCTTTCGCCTGCTCATCGTTAAGGCCTAACCCTACGATCACGTCTTGACCAGGAACCCAGTTAGCAGGCGTTGCGATAGGTGCGCCGTCAGTGATTTGAATAGCATCCAAGGCACGCAAAATCTCTGCGAAGTTGCGACCAACAGACATTGGGTATGACATAGTTAGACGAACCTTTTTGTCTGGACCGATGATGAATACAGTCCGCACAGTAGCGCTGTTGGCTGGCGTACGACCCTCGGTAAGGTAAGCACCTGCTGGTAGCATGTCGTATAGTTTGGATACATGTAAAGACGTGTCGTCGATAATCGGGAAGTCCGCAGGTGCGCCAGAAAAGGCTTCGATATCGCGTTTCCATTTTTTGTGCTCTTCAACGCTGTCCACCGATACGCCCATGACTTTGGTGTTGCGTTTGGAAAACTCAGGTGACAGTTGAGCAACTGCACCAAACTCGGTAGTACAGACCGGCGTAAAGTCTTTTGGATGTGAAAACAAGATAGCATAACTGTCACCGATCCAATCATGTAGCTGGATCTTGCCGGCTGTAGATTCCACAGTAAAATCTGGTGCGATATCATCGATGCGAATAGACATAATTATATTCCTCTGTTGTTTAGTTAACTTTTAAAGACGGTTAGCAAATATGGTACATATTTGTTTAATACTTCATTAGTATGCACGTTTTACGACGTCAGATGTTAGTGGTTTTTTAGTCATTGTTTTTTTATATTAATTGTTAACAATCGTATCAATGCGCTAGAAACGCAATGAAGCTGCTTGGTCATCTTATTTAATTTAATATTGAACGAAGCATCCAGGCAGTTTTTTCATGGAGTACCATGCGATCAGATACTAGAGATACAGTGGACTCATCGTCTGCAGCCTGAGCTACTTTTAATACTTCACGGCAGGTTTTGACGATCTGTTCATGTCCTGAGGTCAAAATGGCTACCATTTCATTTCCGCTGGGTATCTCTTCAATCTCTGCAATATGGCTAAGCTGGGCGAATTGTTTATAAGTCCCCGGTGCGTATACACCCAAAGTGCGAATGCGCTCTGCAATCTCATCGACAGCCAAAGCTAATTCAGTGTAGTGCTCTTCGAACATCAGATGTAATTCACGGAACTGGGGGCCAGTTACATTCCAATGAAAATTATGTGTTTGTAAATAAAGCGTGTAAGAGTCAGCAAGCAATGTTTTAAGCTTGTCAGCTACCTGCTGGCGGTTATCTGCTGAAATTCCAATGTCGATTTCTTTAATAGCCATAGTTAATACTCCATATAGTTGAATAAATCGCTGAGTCTACCCTTGTGGGCTCTCGCTCATTTCCTGACAGTACATACCATATTGTTCGGGTAAGTTTTCCGGGCAAACACCACAAAGCTTGTTTCCCGGCACGGCATGGTCGATAAACTTCGGGTAGGCCAGATTTAGATTTGCCATAATCTTCTTAAATTCCTCAAGTGTGGTATTTCCGCCCAAGCGTGCATTACGTTCTTTTTCTTGGGCTATAGACGATACATGCCGGTGATTATAATCATGAGCGGGGTACACTAAGGTATCATCGGGTAGAGAGAATAGTTTTTCACGAACAGTTTTGTATAGGTCTTCGGCACTTCCATTCTGGAAATCGGTACGCCCACAACCATCAATGAGCAGAGAATCTCCAGTCAGTATTTTGTTGCCAATTTTATAGGCGTAATGGTCATCGGTGTGGCCTGGAGTATAGATTGGGTCAATTGTCAGACTACCAATGGTGATGGGTGTGCCTTCTTCAGCCCGTTTATCCGGACAATCACATTCTGAAGTGACAGGGTAAATAATTTGACTACCAGATAACTCCTTTAACCGTCGTGCCGATGTGATGTGGTCAGCATGAATATGCGTATCGATAGAATAAATTAGTTTTAAACCTAAACCCTTGATGATGCCAAGATCGCGTTCAACTGTCGGATACACGGGGTCGATCAGTACAGCTTGGCCAGTATCTTCGCAGGCCAGCAGGTAGGTATAAGTGCTGCTCAACTCTTCATAAAGTTGTTTGAATATCATCGTGCCTCCCTAAAACTCATACTTGGTAAATATTACAATCTACTGCTTATTAATATAACAAGAAGAATGAAATTAAACACCCTGGATTTATGACAAAGAATGTTTGACGTTGGTCATGAAGGTCTCCGAAACAGCGTCAGGTCTTGCAATCATGCATCTCCGCTTTTTTAATTGCTCGACTAACCGTTGAATAATGCACATTAAACTCATCAGTAATGTCTTTCATTAAATAATCACCACTAACATATGCACTCACTATTCCCTCATCACGTGAGGAATAATTTTTCATATACCAGTTTAAAGGTTTAGCTTGCACCCTACGCTGCATATGAGGAACTGAGACTAAAAGACTAAAAGACTAAAAGACTAAAAGACTAAAAGACTAAAAGACTAAAAGACTAAAAGACTAAAAGACTAAAAGACTAAAAGACTAAAAGACTAAAAGACTAAAAGACTAAAAGACTAAAAGACTAA
>Ga0209345_10000956_pt1 | contig 37013 bp, 38 predicted proteins | sample Cruoilmetagenom7_FD_187294 | JGI IMG/M metagenome (GOLD analysis project Ga0209345, IMG submission 187294) | Oil polluted marine microbial communities from Coal Oil Point, Santa Barbara, California, USA - Sample 7 (SPAdes) (version 2) | ecosystem: Environmental > Aquatic > Marine > Oil seeps ...
TCTTGCGTGACGAATTGGCAAAAGCAGCCAAAGATCTGGGGCTGGATCTAAGCGGTTATGAAAACCCCGAAGATGGCGTCAATGCGATGATGGCTGTGGACGGAACAGTCGTCATGGCGGGCGGTATCGCGGATAATGATTATTGGGCCTACGGGGACGACGCCGAAAAGATCGTCGAGGAAAAAGACGGTGGAAACGATACGCTCTGGTATATGGCGGGGCCGGATGACTACGTGCTTCGTGTGCCCGCAAATATTGAAAACATCCGTGTTGCCACAGTCGTATCCCGCAACGAAGAAAACCCAAAAGAAGGTAAAGTCCTGCGCATTATTGCCCATCCGGATAGCCCGCTTAACTTTGAGACTTCCGAACGAGTGTCGGTGGATGTCATTGGCAGCCATGGTGATGATGTAATGATTGGCCCAAAATATGCGGGCGCAGTTTTTCATGGCGGTGCAGGCAATGACCGGCTGGTCGCTATATCCGGCCGCCGCAAAGATCGGCACCAATTTTTCGGTGGTGAAGGGGACGATACTTTGATCGGTGGCGCTGGCAATGACTTATTGGATGGCGGCAGCGGCAACGACGTTATTCACGGGGGAAGCGGGCGCAATACGATCATAGCCGGGCCAGGAAATGACAGGATTTATGATGGTGAAGGCGCTTCAACGATAGATACCGGCCCGGGGCGCAATGTGGTGGTCTCGGGTTTGGGGGATGACGTGATTCACGTTGGTGCAGGGGAAAACCACATCACAGGTGGGCAGGGTTCAGTGACATATCATGTGGCCTATGGCGGGCTGTGCATAATTGCAGACTGGACAGATGAATGCATTCTTGATTTGAGCGCTTGGCCCGGCACGCCACAGGTTTCTAAAATGTCTGAAGGCCTGACCTTGCGCTTGGGCAGCAGCGTGATTGTCCTAAAAGATGTATATAATCCGGAAGCAGTTATCGGTCAGATTCAGCAAAAGCACTAACATAAAGCGGTTTGTGTTTGGTTCGTTCATGGGTCGCTAGAATGCTCTGTGGATGACGCGTTGATCACATGTGTTGGGCGCTGTTTTATCTGGCCCACCTGAGTATTTCATGTATGATCGCCTGAACAATCTCGGATCGTCTTTGCAAGGCTCAAATTATTGGATGGTATTATGACAACCAGACGCCCAGTCGCTTCTCTTTGGATTGGCGAAAAACTTCACTATATCAACCAGCTCTGCCTAAAATCACATATTTTGGCGGGCCATCCGACGACATTGTATTGCACGGACAATGTTACCAATGCTCCAGAAGGGGTTGAGGTGCGCCCGGCTTCTGAAATCATGGATATAGATATGAGTGTTGTGGAAGAAACTTCTGCCTCGTTTTTATCAAATGTATTTCGCTATAAAATGATCCAGAAAACGGGGGCGATCTGGATCGATTGCGATGCCTTTTGTCACCAGCCATTTCCAGACGATCTGGAATATATTTTTGGCGGACACGGTATGTCTGCAGCGCTCAACTGTGGTGTGGTTGGCCTACCTCAGGAATGCGAATTGATGGATCAATTGCTGGATTACTATGACAACCTGCCCGACTATCCGGCATGGTGGAACAAGAACCAGCGCCGCAAAATGGATAATCAATCCGATGATGTGCCGCACCCTGTCAAAATTTATCGCGCCGAGCGCACAGCCTTTGGGCCGCAGGCATTTACCTATTTTGCCAAACAGACTGGCGACTATGATCGCGCAATGTCGCGTGATGTTTTGTATCCAGTGCCATTTCAGCTGAATGATGTCTTTTTTGACCCGTATGGTAACGTAGAGGGCCATATGACCGAGAATACACTCTCGGTGCACCTATACACCAACGGGACCAAGCCCTGGTGGCGTAAACATGCGCCACTTGAGGGATCGTATGTTGCACGTATGTGCAAGCAGGTTGGGATAACGCCCGAGGATGCCTTGAAGTAATCTCGTTTAGGATACTATTGTGGCAATCAATCTAACAAAGAACACCAGCAAACACGGGCGTATCACAGCCGTGTCGATGATGAAGGACGAGGCGCCATATCTGCTTGAGTGGTTCGCGCATCATATGGCTGTCGGCTTTACCGACATTCTGGTTTACACTAACGATTGTTCAGACGGCACCGATACCATGCTGATGCGGCTCGAAGAGTTGGGCCTCGGATATCATCGTCGCAACGACATTCGCGAGGGTATCAAGCCGCAACCTTCAGCGATCAAATATGCACAGGTCGAACCCATTGTGCAAAACAGTGACTGGGTGCTGGTGTTTGACGCCGATGAATTCCTCAATGTCAAATATGGTGATGGCACCCTGACGGACCTGATTTCGGCGGCGGGCAAGGCTGACGGTATTGTTATCACTTGGCGTAGTTTTGGCTCGGGCAACGTGGTTGATTGGTCCCGCAAGCCAGTTACTGAGCAGTACCAATACGCAGCCCCCGAGCTTTGGAACAAGGGTTGGGGAGTTAAAACCCTGTTCAAGTTTCAATCCGACCACTGGAAACTGGGTATTCACCGCCCCAAAATGAAGCGCAAAGCGCTGGAAACCGAATATCCCGACAGCATCCATTGGCTGAACGGGTCAGGCCTGCCGATGGAGGATTATTTCAAGTATCGCGGCTGGCGTTCAATCCGGCGCACGGTGGGCTATGACTGGGTGCAAATGAACCACTACGCGGTTAAATCCATCGACGCTTATGCGTTGCGAAAGCTGCGCGGTAATGTGAACAACAAGGCCGATAAATATAACGCGGATTACTGGTCTCTGCAGGACCGCAACGAAGCACATGAACCTTCGATTTTACGCCATGCCGAAAAACGAGATACCATCCTGAAAGAGCTGCTAAAAGACAAAGTTCTATCAGATCTGCATTATGCGGCCCTTAAAAGGGTCGAGACAAAGCTTAATGAGATCCGAGCGACCGACGCCTATAAAACCCTAAAGGCAGAGTTGCTTAAGGCGTCGCTGGTTCCGATCAACGAAGTTGCTGCAAAGCCACCCAAAGCCCGTGATCCCGCCAAAATCGCGGCCCTGATGTCGTCGGTAGAAAAACGCGAATCGGATCGCCCAAAATCTGAGCGGCGATCAAAGCAATCTATCAACATGTCCCCAGCGGATGAGGATGCTATCTATGCTACGGGAAAGATTGACCTGACCAGCGCCATCAAGTTTGAGCAGGTGGCCAATCATGACATCCTGCTTCCCGCTGACCCTCGGGTGTTCAGCCCGAATGCGCTGGAGTTGGTCGCCAAAGGTAAATTTGAACGCCGCGCAGCCCGCTATATTCTACATTTTCTAATGACCAGTGACAGGCTGCTGAATGTTGGGTCTGGCCTATGTTTTATCCCTGCCTTTGTTGTTAAAAATATGAACAACATCACCGTGATGGCCCAAGAGGAACGCAAGGTTCTGGCCAAGGTCGGCCACTCCGTCGCTGCCACTAACGGTGTGGCTGACAGTGAGCGCCTAAAGATCGTTGATGGACCTTTGTTTTTCGCCAATGACGCTGCGGATTCTGCCTCGGGGTTGTGGGCTTATATCAATGATTTCAACCCGTCTGTTATCCGGTTTTGCACGCCTTTAATCACTCCGGAAATCATCAAAAACACCGACTTTAAGAACACCAAGCGTGTCATTTTCGCGAATGGTTTTGAGGATGATACGCAAGCCCGATTTAAGGATGCTCTTAACGCACAGGGTTTTATGTGGGATACAAATATGGCCGAGAAAATTCTTCTGGCACGGCGGCAGTGAGGAAATAAACGATGAAACAGGATAGTAGCTCGACAGAAAACGATGCGCGTATTGAGGCCTTGGAGGCGGAACTTTCAAAGCTGAAACGTCGCCAAGAGCGCAACATGCGTGCCGCACAGGCCAAGGGATTAATGCAAGGCATCCTATCCATGTTGAAACCAGAGGATCTGGTGCTGGATTGTGGTGCCAACGTCGGGGAGATTACAGAGATTTTGGCAAAGACCGGCGCACAAGTTCACGCATTTGAACCAGATCCCTTTTGTTTTGAAAAACTAACCAAGAGATTTAAGAAGGCGAGAAATGTCACTTTGCATAACGTTGCGGTCGGCACCACAGATGGCGTTATACAACTGATGCGGGCGGATAATTTTGATGAAAACCCACGCGGTGCTTCCGTAAAAAGTACCGTTATTTCGGGAGGCCGCAAGATTGATGAAGAGGATACAATAGAGGTCAAGCTGATGGATTTTCCTGCCTTTATTACCGATAATACAAAAGAGGGTGCAGAAATTGCATTCCTGAAAATGGATATTGAGGGCGCAGAGCTGGAGTTGCTGGAACACATGCAGGCCTCAGGGCAATTTGAGGTTATTCGGCTAACTGTCGCCGAAACCCACGAGCATAAATTCAAAGAATTGCGACCACGGTTTAAAAAATTACGTGCTGATATTAGCGCACAATATCCGATCACCAAGGTAAATCTGGACTGGATTTGACTGTATAGGTTCCAATCGCCGCCTACAACATGGCGGCCAAGCGATCCCCAAAAAGAAACAAATACGAGGCAGGCATGAAAAACCTTTCCAAGGGCAGAGCAAGATTTGAAAATGGCCGTTCTGTAACTTGACAACCTTACGTCTACGGCATATCCGCCCGATAGGTACAGAAACCGACCATTTGGTCAGAGGTATATGGTGAAACGAGCTCGCAACGCATCTTCTGAAATCCTTGCCGCTGCGCGCGAAGTGACGGCGCGGCAGGGAGCCGGGAATCTGACAATCGATTCCGTTGCGCGCGAGATCGGCATGAGCAAGGGGGGGGTGCTCTATAACTTCCCCTCTAAGAAGGCTTTGTTATCGGCCCTTCTACAGGAAATGATAGAGGAGCATCTCGTAAGCATGAGCGAGATCGATCAAGCCAAACTGAACGCAACCCTGCGGAGGCATCTGCACTCGTTCATTGCAGAAAACGACCTTAAGGCAGACCTTTCAATGGCTATACTTGCGGCGGCAGCGGAAAACCCCGAACTTCTAGATCCGCTCCGCAACATGATTGAGAGCGACCAGCGGAAGGTTACGTCTGAAACCACGGATCCTATCGGGGCACAGGTCATACTCGCCGCGTTGGACGGCCTGCGGTTTCAACATCTATTGTGCATGCCGCCCTATGACACCAAGACACGTGGCGCTATACAAGACCGGATTGGGAGTATGATTGATGATTTACGGTAAGGTTTTTATGCGGTTCACTCGTTCTTTGGGGTTGATTGCGGTGTTTTTGGGAAGCGTCGGAACTGCGCCGATGGCGCAAGAGAAATTGGCGACCACTACGACCGTGTCCGAAGTGGTCACCGTTCCCCTGGCGGCGGCCGTGTCCGCGAACAATAACGTGCAGCGCGTCTTTGTAGGGCGGTTGGAGCCGCTAAGGGTGGTCGACCTGGCATTTCAAATCTCAGGACAAATCCTAGAATTACCCGTTTCTGCCGGGGAAGGTTTGAAAAAGGGCGAACTGATCGCCAGTCTGGATAAGGCCGACTTCGAATTGGCCCTAGCGCGTGCTCAGGCATCTTTCGATCTGGCCACGAGCGAATTCAAGCGGTCCGAGGAACTCGCCAATCGCGGCGCAGCTTCAGAGGCGCGACTCGACGCCGCGAAGGCGCAGCTTGTACAGTCTGAGGTGTCTTTACGCGAAGCAGAACGTCGGCTGGCACAGACAAGGATCGAAGCACCGTTTGACGCTCTTGTTGGCCGAATTTTTGCGGAAGCCTACTCCAATACCACACCGGCGGCAGCGATCGTGCGATTGCAAGATGTCAGCGAAATGCGCGTTTACATCTCGCTGCCCGAAGAAGTCGCTGCGCTGGCGCGGACCCGTGCAAAGGATCTCAGCATCACAGCGACATTCCCTGCGGCATCAGGATACAACGCCGAGTTGATCCTGCGGGAGTTTGTGACTGAAGCGGACCCAGTCGCCCAGACTTATGTGGTTGAATTCGCAATCGCAGGTGAGCTCGATCCCCGCCTGTTGCCCGGAATGACCGCAAATGTTACGGCAGGTCTCGAAGCGTCGGGCGGAACAAGCAGCGTGGTTATACCGGTTACGGCCATCGACACGACAAGCGCACCCGAGCCCAGAGTCTGGATATTCGATGAATCGAGTGGAACCGTTCGACCGCGCACCGTGCGTCTCGGACTTCCAAGCGAGAACACAATTGTGGTTCTGAATGGACTTACTGCTGGCCAGAGTGTCGTCTCGGGTGGCTGGTGGAAATTGACAGACGGCATGAAGATCCGTCCGGAAAAGCTTTAGGATCCCGATATGCCCATGACTTTCGCTGCAGGCTCGATTGCTCGCCCTGTAACTATCTGGCTGGCCATCATATTTTGCCTCTTAGGCGGGGTATGGGGGCTGAGTACCGTTGGCCGTCTTGAGGACCCAAGCTTTACCCTGAAAACCGCGCTGGTCTTTATCCCATATCCGGGAGCGACTGCAGAGGAGGTCGAGGAAGAGGTCTCTGAAGTTGTTGAAGAGGCGTTGCAGCAGATGAAGCAGCTTGACCGGATCGAGTCTAAATCGATGCCGGGCATGTCTCAGATTATTGTCGACATTGAAAATACCTTTGGACCCAACGAGATGCCGCAGGTCTGGGATGAGATGCGGCGCCGGTTGCGCGACATACGCGGCGAACTGCCCGACGGTGCGCGCGATCCAATCATCAACGATGATTTCGGGGACGTCTACGGCATGTTCTATGCTGTAACTACCAAGGGTTATTCTCCGACAGAGCAGCGTGAGATCGCACGTTTCTTGCGGCGCGGTCTGGTTTCAATCGACGGGGTCGCGAAGGTCGAGATTCAGGGATTGATTGAGGAGGAGATAACAGTCGCGATCCCATCTTCACGCCTTTCCAGCCTCGGGCTTCCACCGAACCAGATGCTGGCCGCCATTTCGGACGAGAACAAGGTGTTCGCGAACGGCGAGATCACCGAAGGGCCCTTACGTTTACGCCTTTCGGTGCCGCAGGGCTACGCCACAGTCGCCGGTATCGAGGCGCTCCGGCTGGGGCTGCCCGGCAAAGTGGGCCAGATCGCAGTTGCGGACATCGCCCGTGTCTCGCGTAGTGAAGCGAAACAACCAGGTCAGATCATCCGTCATAACGGTGAGCGCGCCTTCACGTTGGGTGTCTCGGCCCTGACCGACCGTAACGTGGTCGAAGTTGGAAACCGTGTTGAAGACCGGATGAACATTTTGATTGCCGGGCTTCCAGAGGGGGTCGAAATTGCTCCGATTTATGAGCAGCACAAGGTCGTGGACGCGGCCGTTTCGAACTTCCTCGTCGGCCTCGGACAATCGGTCGCCATCGTTGTTGGCGCGCTGATGCTGACAATGGGGTTGCGCGCGGGGATCGTCGTGGGTGCCACCCTTGCTCTAACAGTGCTTGCGACCATCTTTTTCATGGCGGTTTTCGGCATTCCAATGGAACGCATTAGCCTTGGTGCGCTGATCATCGCAATGGGGATGCTGGTGGACAACGCAATCGTCATCACCGAAGGCATGGTGATCGGTATGGCACGGGGCAAGTCCGCTGAAACATCTGCCTCCGAAACGGAAGCCGCGACCTCGATACCGCTTCTGGGCGCAACGGTGATCGGTATTATGGCGTTTTCCGGTATCGGCCTATCGCCGGACGCAACCGGCGAGTTCCTTTTCTCGCTTTTCGCGGTAATCGGCATCTCTTTGTTGTTGAGTTGGATTCTCGCCGTGACGGTTACGCCCTATCTTGGTGCCCTTTTGCTGCGTGCACCAAAAACCATATCAGAAGATCCCTACAAAGGTGCGTTTTATGCGATTTATCGCGGCATTCTCTGGGGTGCGCTTAGGTCTCGCTGGCTCGTTGTCTTGGTCGTGCTTGGTATAACCGTTGCGTCGCTGATGGCGTTCGGGCAGGTCAAGCAGGCTTTTTTTCCGGCTTCGACCACGCCACTTTTCTATGTCCAGTATCAATTACCGCAGGGGACTGACATCCGCACTACGAATACGGACATGAAAAGACTGGAATCAATGCTGCGCGAAACCCAAGGTGTCAAAGATGTGGCTGCTCTTGTCGGTCGCGGCGCAAGCCGCTTTATGCTGACATACAATCCCGAACAGGCTAACTCGGGATACGGCCAACTTATCGTTCGGGTAAAGGACGCAGCAGCGATTCCAGCTTTAGCTGAGGGCCTGAGGAAATCTCTACCGCCGCAGTTTCCAAACGCGCTGGTGCGGATCGAAGAACTTGTCTTTGGCCCGCCATCAGGAGCGGACGTTGCCGTGCGGTACTCGGGGCCGAACCCGATCATTCTTCGTGCACTGGCGGATGAAGCGATGTTGATTTACCGAGAGGCGGGAACCATTACCGATCCGCGGACCGATTGGCGCCAGCGCGAGCTTACGATCATTCCGGTCGTTGATGAGGCGCGGATGCGTCTTGCCGGTGCCAGTCGGCAAGACATATCTGATACCATAGAATATGGCACCTCGGGACTGCGCGTTGGAACCTTGCGGGAAGGCGACACCGATGTCCCACTGATCTTGAGGGCCCCCGAAAACGAGCGCGATGGGGTCGAAAGGCTTCGCGACCTTGAAGTCTGGTCACAGGGTGGCGGAAAATATGTGCCGATGTCCGGCCTCGTTGAACGGTTCGAACCACGGCTTTCCGAAGCTCTGATCCTTCGCCGCGACCGTGAGCGGACAATTTCCGCCTTTGGAGGTGCACGGAGTGACCTGACAGCAGATGAAGCATTCCGAAGCGTGCGTAACAAGATCGAGTCCATCGCGCTTCCGCCCGGTTATTTCATGGAATGGGGCGGCGAATTTGAAAGCGCGTCCGATGCGCAGGCGTCACTTGGCAAAAAACTGCCGCTGGGGTTCCTTGTGATGCTGACCATCTCGGTCCTGATGTTTAACAAGGTGCGCCAGCCGCTGATCCTGTGGCTCGTCGTTCCGATGTCGGTCAACGGAATGGTCCTGGGGCTTCTGTTCACCGGGCTTCCCTTTACGTTCACAGCGCTGCTTGGCTTTCTGTCGCTGTCGGGCATGTTGATGAAAAACGCGATTGTTCTGGTTGAAGAGATCGACGCTCAGCGCGCCGACGGCGTGGAGAACTACAAGGCTGTAGTGGATGGCTCGGTCAGCAGGCTTCGGCCGGTGGTTTTGGCTGCGGGAACCACAATCTTTGGTATGTTGCCACTGTTGCCTGACGCCTTTTTTGCTTCGATGGCCGTCACAATCATGGGTGGATTGGCGTTCGCTTCGATCCTGACCCTCGTTTTGGTGCCGGTACTCTATGCGCTCTTTTTCCGAATTCGCCCGTCGCGGCGTAAAAAAGAGATATCTGGCGATTGAAACTTGGCACCACAGCATCATTGTGCACTTGCCCCTAACCTTGGACCACGTCAGGTCGATTCAGGTTCCCTTGACGTACTGATCAAACATTCAGCCAAGTGCAGAAAACTTGCGTCTGTCCCGTCCGGTTCAGGGCGGGACAGAAAGGCATCGAGTTTTGGCCAGACTTTGATGGCCGCATCAATCATCGGGTCTGATCCGGCGGTATACAGCCCCGCCTGAATCATCATTTCGGCCCTGTCATAAGCCCCCAACAAACGGCGCGCCTGACCAATTAGCTCGTTTTCCTCGACCGTTGCGGCGGCGGGCAGGCTGCGTGACACCGAGCGTAGCAAATCAATCGCCGGAAACCGCCCGCGTTCGGCGATTTTGCGATCCATAACTACGTGTCCGTCCAGCACCCCGCGCAAGATGTCGGCCACCGGTTCCTCCATATCCGAGCCTGCCACCAGCACACTGAAAACGGCTGTTATGTCGCCAACATCATCAGTGCCCGGCCCGGCGCGTTCGCACAGGGACATAATCATGTGCGATGTCGAGGGTGGATAACCGCGCAAGGACGCGACCTCGCCCGAGGCCAGCGCGACTTCGCGGTGGGCTTCGGCAAAGCGGGTGATTGAATCGGCCAGCAGCAGCACATGTAACCCTTGGTCGCGGAAATGTTCAGCCACTGCCATGGCGGTCCATGCACAGCGCCGCCGCACCAGAGGCGATTGATCCGAAGTGGCGGTGACCACCACGGCGCGTTTCATACCCTCGGGGCCCAGCACGTGATCGACGAATTCGCGAACCTCGCGGCCCCGCTCGCCGATCAGGGCGATCACCACCACATCGGCAGATACGCCGCGGGCAAAGTCGGCCAGCAGGGTGGATTTACCAACCCCTGATCCCGCGAACAGGCCAATCCGCTGGCCGCGCACGATGGGCAGGAGCGTGTTGAAAATAGCCACGCCGGTTTCAAGGCGCTCGCCCAGTGGGCGGCGTTCAGTTGCCTTTGGCGGGACGGCGCGCATGGGGCGCGGCGTTAGCCCGCGAAACAGGGTGCATCCATCCAGAGGGTTGCCCGACGGGTCAATCACCCGCCCGATCCAGTTGCTGTCAGGCGCGATTGACGCTTCACCCAGCAGGGTAACCCGATCACCGATCACCACCCCTTCGGCCGAGCGGTCGGGCAGGATCACCACCTCGCCACGGGTCAGTTGCAAAACCTCGCCGCCCATCGTGGCATTGCCACGGCGTGTGATGCTGACCTGATCGCCAAGGCTGGCGGTGGCTGACAAACCCTTAACCGTGAGCGTACCACGCCCGACCTCAACCACGCGGCCTATGTGATGCACGGGGTTTAACGCGGCGATTTCGGCGCGCAAGCAATCCATTTCTACAACCATCACCGGATTCTCCTGATTGGTTCTGACAACCTTTTCTAAAGGAATCACAGTTAAGCATTGGTTGAAATTGCTCGAGGGAGAAGCCCCGATGTTTGAAAAACTAGAGATATTCCAGATGGCTGGCGCTATGGCCCGTCATGCCGCAACGCGCCAATCACTGGTTGCGCAGAATATCGCACAGGCAGATACGCCGGGTTATAAGGCCCGCGATCTGGCATCTTTTTCCGATACTTACAAAGATCAGACCGGTGGGATGCAAATCCGCGCCACACGCGCGGGGCACCTTATGGGGTCTGCTGCCTATTCGTCCACGCCGCGCGTCATTGCGGGGTCAGGCAGCGAATCACCCAATGGGAACAATGTGTCGCTGGAAGGCGAGATGATGAAAGCCACCGAAATCAGCGGCGAGCATAGACGGGCGCTGGCGATTTATCAGTCCTCGTTGGGTATTTTACGCGCCAGTCTGGGCCGCAGGTAAGGAGATAGTATCATGAGTGATTTGATGAAAATCCGTGCATTGGCAACCAGCGGAATGGAGGCACAGGCCGCCCGTCTGCGCCATGTCTCGGAAAATATTGCCAATACAGATACCCCTGGATACCACCGCAAAACGGCCTCGTTTGAGGATGTGGTGCTGAACGGGCAACGCACGGGTGCCGTTCAGATCGGTCAGGTAGAACTTGACCGGTCCGAGCTGTCGCGGATCTTTGACCCGGGGCATCCGCTTGCGGACGAGAGTGGTCACTATGATGGATCGAACGTCGATCTGGTGATCGAAATTGCTGACGCGCGCGAAGCGCAGCGCAGCTATGAGGCGAACCTCAAGATGTTTGATCAGGCGCGGCAAATGTCGACCAGCCTGCTCGAACTATTGCGTAGATGAAAAGGTGATCTGAAATGGATATTAAATCCTCACTCGCAGCCCAGCAATATGCAGCAACCCGCCCTGCGACAGCGCCAAAGCCTGATGCGGGTGCGGGCGGGCTGGGGGCTTTTGGCCAAGTTGCGGCTGATTTCGCCACGACGTTGCAACAAGGCGAAGATGTTGCCAAGGCGGCGATGACAGGCGGTGCCGACCCGCACTCGTTGGTCACGGCCTTGGCGCAATCTGAATTGGCCATCGAGACCGCCGTCACTGTTCGTGACAAAGTGGTCGAGGCCTATCAGGAAATCTTGCGGATGCCGGTCTGATGGATGACCTGATTTTCTTTGATACCTTGCGTCAGGGCCTGTGGATCGCGGTGGTGATTTCGCTGCCAGTTTTGACGGTCGCGCTGATTGCCGGTCTGACCGTTGGCCTGTTTCAGGCGTTGACCTCTATTCAGGAAATGACGCTGACGTTTGTGCCTAAACTGGCGGCCATTTTGGCGGTGTTCTGGGTGTCGATGAGTTTCATGACCGAAACGCTGGTTTCGTTTTTCACCCACACCATCATTCCGTTGATCATAGGAGCGTAAATATGGACAACGCCGGATATACAACCCTGACCCGACAAGCCGGATTGCAGCGTGAAATGCAGACGGTGGCGAACAATCTAGCCAATCTATCGACCACCGGATTTCGCAAGGAAGGCGTGATTTTCGCCGAACACGTCAAGGCGCTGGATGGCAAGGAAAGCTCGCTGTCGATGGCGACGGCAAATGTGCGGCTGACTGTGCAACAGCAAGGCACCTTGACCCAGACGAATGGTGATTTTGATTTTGCCATTGAGGGGGATGGGTTTTTTATGATCGAGACACCGGAAGGTCAGCTCCTCAGTCGGGCAGGTAGCTTTACTCCAAATGCCGAAGGGGAATTGGTGACGCCGGATGGATACCGTTTGCTGGATGGGGGCGGGGCGCCCATTTTCATTCCGCCGGATGCGCGTTCCATTTCGGTTTCAGCCGACGGTACCTTGAGTGCGGATGGTGTTCCACAAACACAAATCAGCCTGTTCACCCCGGTTGATCCCACTGATTTAACCCGTCAAAACGGTGTTCGCTTTTCAATCAAAGGAGAGGTGGAGCCGATTGAAGGGTCCAGCATTATGCAAGGGTTTGTTGAGGATTCCAACGTGAACCCGGTGATTGAAATAGCCCGCATGATCGAGGTTCAGCACGCTTACGAGCTGGGCCAGAGTTTTATGGACAAAGAGGATGAGCGCATTCGCGGCGTCCTTTCGACCCTTGGTCGTTAGATAACAAAAGGAGAGCCCAGATGCGTGCCCTGAAAATAGCCGCCACCGGGATGTCTGCCCAACAAATGCGGGTCGAGGTGATCTCGAACAATCTCGCCAATATGAGCACAACGGGTTATAATGCCCGTCGTGCCGAATTTGCCGACCTGCATTATCAACAGGCAACACGTGCCGGCACCATTAACGCTGCCGACGGAACCGTATTGCCGACAGGTGTGCAATTGGGGCTGGGTGTGCGACCAGCGTCCGTTACCGTGCAACTCTCTCAAGGCTCGTTAGCCGCAACTGGTGGCGATCTGGATATGGCGATCGAGGGGGCGGGGTATTTCGAAGTCACCCTGCCGTCGGGGCTTTCCGGTTATTCCCGCGATGGTGGGCTAAAACGGTCTGCCGATGGGTTAATTGTGAACTCGGAGGGCTATCCTGTTGTCCCCGACATTACCATTCCATCAGATGCCCGCAGCGTTGCTATCAACGCCGAGGGTGAGGTTTACGCCTATTTCAATGACCGTGTGGAGCCTGAACTTCTGGGCCAATTCACCCTTGCGACATTTACCAACCCCAAGGGTATGGAGGCGATTGGCAGCAATCTGTTTTTGGAAACTACTGCCTCCGGGCCAGCGCTTGTCAGTTCACCTGGAGAGGATGGTCTGGGGGTGTTGCGCCAGGGATATCTGGAAGATTCATCCGTTGATGCGGTGCGCGAGATTACCGAACTGATCGAGGCGCAGCGTGGGTATGAATTGAATGCCAAAGTTATCTCTGCCGCCGATCAAATGCTCGGCGCAACCACGCAGATCCGATAATGATGAGAGCCCTGACCATAATGTTCATGTTTTTCGCCACCACGGCGGTTGGTGAAACAATTGTTGCTGCACGCACTTTGCGGAGCCACACGATCATCGGGCCAAAAGACGTCTTGCTCAAAGATGTCGTAATCGACGGCGCATTTGAGCAGGTAGAAAATGTCATCGGTCAAGAAGCTCGTGTGACTTTATACGCCGGTCGTCCGATCCGTTTTGGCGATATCGGTCCAGCCGCCATCATTGAGCGAAACCAGATTGTCATGCTGGTCTATCAGCGCGGCAGTTTGCGTATAGCGGCAGATGCAAGGGCGCTGGGCCGTGGTGGGGTTGGCGATTTGATCAGGGTGATGAACCTGACATCTCGCACTACAATTTCCGGAATAATCGGCGCTGATGGCGTCATCACAGTTGGCCAATAATCATTGCAGAAAAGGAACTTGCTTATGAGACGATACTTACCCCTATCCCTACTCGCGGTTCTGCTTTTTGCAGCAGGATGCGGCAAGCTGGAAGATGTTGGGAAAGTTCCAGCCATGACCCCGATACAGGGAACAAATGAGCATTATGCAATGATAACCACCCCGCTGCCCCAAACGGTTGAGCGACATCGGCCCGGCGATACGGCATCGTTGTGGAATGCGGGACGCCAATCACTTCTTGGGGATCGGCGTGCGGTTCAGCGCGGTGACATTCTGACAGTCGTTATCGAGATTGACGAGAAGGCCGAGATTTCAAACTCCACAGCGCGCAACCGCAATGGGTCTGAAAGGGCCGGCCTGCCAAATCTGTTGGGCATCCCGCAACGCATTGATACTAAGCTTCCGGACGGGGCGACAATGGCCGAGGCCTTCGAGAGCAATTCCTCCAGTACTTTTGCCGGTGACGGGTCCGTTCGGCGCAAGGAAAAATTGACCTTAAAGGTTGCCGCGACGGTTGTTGATGTTTTGCAAAATGGGGTGTTGTCGATACAGGGATCACAAGAGGTCAGGGTGAATTTTGAAATTCGCGAGCTGTTGATCACGGGATATGTGCGACCCGAAGACATTTCGCGCCAAAACCAGATTACATATGAAAAAATTGCATCGGCGCGTATTTCATATGGCGGCCGTGGCCAGATTTCTTCGGCACAGCAGCCCCGATATGGTCAGCAAGTCGCCGATATTCTACTGCCATTCTAGCGAGGTTCGGCATGGGTAAAATACTTCCATTTCTGTTTGCTCTTATTGGGGTTGGTGCGGGCGTTGGTGCGGGCGTGATGCTGAAACCCGAGCCTGTCGTCGTGAGCGATGTTCCTGTCTGCCGCCCCGCAACCGACGGGGAGCATACCGAGGTTGCACATGCTGTGGATGAGGGTGGTGATGAAACGCCAGCTGAATATGTGAAAATGAACAACCAGTTTGTTATCCCGGTGGTTGAAGATGGGAAAATGGCGGCCCTTGTGGTGCTGTCAATCAGTCTAGAGGTGTCCGCTGGCGGAAAAGAGGCAACCTTTCAAAGAGAGCCGAAATTGAGGGATGCGTTTAACCAGATACTGTTTGACCATGCCAACGCCGGTGGATTTGCAGGCGTATTTACCAGCAGCAACAACATGACTGTGTTGCGGGATTCCCTATATGAAATTGCTGTAAAAGTCGCGGGCCCGGTGGTGAAAGACGTGCTGATCGCCGAAATTGTGCGTCAAGATGTTTAGACCGCTTTGGTGCTGGCACGCCATAGGGTAAACAGCCCTGCCATCACCACAACGGCACCACCGACAGCCACATTCGGGCGCAGGGTTTCGCCAAAGATCAGGAAGCCGATAGAGGACGCAAAGACCAGTTGCAGATACGCGAAGGGCTGCACGGCGCTGGCTTGTGCCACTTCGTAGCATTTGATCAAGAGCCAATGCCCAAGCACACCTGTAACACAAAGCGCCGCCATCCAGCCCCAGTCTGATTTTATCATCGGTTCCAAATAGAATATTCCCACAGCCGTGATGCCGAGCGCACCGACTGTGCCTGTCCAAAAGAAGCTGGTCGCAGCGCTGTCTCGGCGGGCAGCAAAGCGGGTCAACAAACCATAAAGCGCGAACATCAAGGCAGCGATTAGCGGTATGATGGCAGCGGGTTGAAAAACGGTAATACCCGGTTGCAGAATAATCAGTACACCCACAAACCCGATGCCGATGGCCATCCAGCGCCGCCAACCAACCGATTCACCCAAAACCGGGCCGGACAGGGCCGCAATCAGCAACGGGTAGCTGATAAAAATAGCATGGGTCTCGACAAGGCCAAGCAAAACGAAGGCCTCGACCGTGACGGCAATTTCTGCAACCAATAGCAAGGCGCGGAAGGTTTGTAGTACAGGTTGGGAGGTGCGGGCTGCCGCACGAATGCCACCACTGCTGCGGGCCGCAATGACGATAACGAAGGCGGCAAAGAACCAGTAGCGGATCATCAACACCATGTAGACATTATATTCGCTGGCCAGATGGCGCGAGATACCATCCTGCACCGAAAACACAAAGGTGGTGGCGATCATCAACCAAATGCCGAGGCGATTGTTTTGCAGGGTCATGGCCATTTTGCCGTGGTCATGTGCCGTTTGCGCCCAAACCCTGTGGTGCGGGTCACGATGAAGCCAGCAGACGCCAGATTGCGACGTACGAACCCGGCGGCCGTATAGGTGGCTAGGGTTCCGTTTGTAGCGGTGTGGTTTGCAACCTCTTGGAGCAGATCATCGCCCCAGAGTTCAGGGTTTTTGGCCGGAGAGAAGCCATCAAGAAACCATGCGTCGGCTTTGCCAGCCCATGCGGGCAGAGTTTCACGGGCGTCGCCGATGATGATATCGGCCGTCAGGTCGCCGGTCTGGATATGGCGTTTGCCATTTGCCCATTCGGCCAGAAACGGCGCGGCGATTTCATGAACCTCTGGAAAGGCGCGCAAGGCCTTGTCCATATCGGCGGCCAACATTGGAAAGGCTTCAAAACTGGTGAAATGCAGTGGCGTTTTCATACCCGCCGCGCGCCATTCCAACAGGGTTGTGAACATATTCAGGCCTGTGCCAAATCCAAGTTCTGCGATGTGAAACCCATCCGTAAAACGTGCAGGCAGGTGATTTCCAGACAGAAAAACATGGCGCGTTTCGGCCAACCCGTCGTTGAGCGAAAAATACGGATCATCAAAGCGTGTGTTGATGGGCAAAGCCCCGTCTCGCCACGTTAATTCTGCCGTCTGGATATGGTCGCTTGAATGGGTCATAACCAGCGGGACAATGGTAGAGGACGGGTGGTTTGGCAATGGTTGATGTGACAGTGATGGGGGCAGGGATTTTCGGCCTGTCCGTGGCCTATGCGGTGGCGGCGCGCGGCGCCAAAGTGCGCGTGATCGAAGCCGAGCGTATCGGAGCCGGATCAAGTGGCGGATTGGTTGGGGCACTTGCCCCGCATACGCCAGAGCGCTGGGATGCCAAAAACGAGTTTCAGTATCAGAGTTTGGTGATGGCCGAGGCGCATTGGCGTGAGGTTGACCAATTGTCGGGGACCTCATCTGGGTATGGGCGGATTGGCCGGTTGCATCCGATTCCGACCGAGCGTGTGTTGGGCCTGTCGCATGAGCGGACAGAGTACGCACGCGAGGTTTGGCACGGGATTGCCGAGTGGCGGGTGGTCGATCGGTCGGCCTATGGGGTGTGGGCACCCGAAAGCCCGACCGGATATCTGGTGCATGACACTCTTAGTGCGCGCATGCAGCCCCGAGGCGCTGCGGCAAGTTTGGCAGGTGCTATCGTGGCGCTCGGCGGCGAGATCGTGATTGGTGAAGCGCCAGCCGAGGGCAAGGTCGTTTGGGCAACGGGGTATCACGGGTTGCTGGCGCTGTCCGAAGAGTTTGGCGTCGAGATTGGCAACGGTGTAAAGGGGCAATCGGCCTTGCTGCGCTATGATGCTGGTGATGTGCCGCAGCTGTTTAGCGACGGGATTTATGTGGTGCCGCATCAGGATGGCACGGTCGCAGTTGGTTCAACCAGCGAGCGGTATTTTGATGACCCACTGGTGGTGGACGACCTGCTGGACACGGTTTTGGAGCGGACATTGGCAGCGTTTCCGGTTTTGCAAGGGGCCGAAGTTTTAGACCGCTGGGCGGGCGTTCGACCGCGCGGCAAAAAATTGGCGCCGATGTTGGGGGCCTATCCGGGGCGGGGTGGGCATTTTATCGCCAACGGTGGTTTCAAGATCGGATTTGGCATGGCACCGAAAGTGGGCGAGGTGATGGCCGATCTGGTGCTGGACGGGAATACGGCGGGCATTCCGGATGATTTTACGGTTGAGGCCAATATGTAGGCCAGCACCCTGCGCGGGGGGTGCTGTTGCTTGCATACATTGGCGCCCAACCGTCTGGATCAGTGACTATTCATCTATATTTGACGGATAGTTGTGATCGTTTCAAAACAGGCAGCAGCGGCTTCCCGTCCCTTGTTGTGGGCATCGTCCACGCTGCGGGCTATGGCCTGATCCTGAGTATAGGTTGTTAGAATTCCAAAGGTTAAGGGTATGCCGGTATCAAGGGATACGTTCATTAACCCCTTGCTGGCCGCATCGCTGATATACTCAAAATGGGCGGTTTCACCCTTAACCACACAGCCCAGACAAACCACGCCGTCAAACTGACCGCTCCGCACAAGGGCTTGTGCAATAATGGGAATTTCAAACGCGCCGGGGGCTTCTTTGATATCTTCCTGCCGGACAGCAATGCCTTGTTCTCCCAGATAGGCAAGCGCCCCTTTTAGCAGACCAGAGGTTACTTCGGTATTGAAACGGCTCACAACAATTGCGATTTTGGCTTCAACGGTGTTGTTGTCTATAACGGTCTTATCTTGTGTCATGGTGATTTTATCCTGTTCTTTATGAGAGGGTATGGCCAAATTTATCGCGCTTGGTGTTGAGGTAATCCACGTTATGCGGGTTGGGGGAAACTATCAGCGGTAGCCGTTCCTTGATGGTGACACCGTAGCGTTCAAGCCCTTTTGCCTTTTCTGGGTTGTTGCTTAAAAGACGAAGCTGGTTGATCCCAAGCGCCTTTAGAATTTGCGCTGCGACACCATAGTCACGCGCATCCGGAGCAAAGCCGAGGGACATATTTGCCTCGACAGTATCTTGCCCCGTATCTTGCAGGGCATAGGCCTTGATCTTGTTGGCCAGCCCAATCCCGCGTCCCTCATGGCCGCGCAAATAGATCAATGCACCGCCTTCGCTTTCGGAGATCAGTTTTAGGCTTTCGCGTAACTGTGCGCCGCAATCGCAGCGCAAAGATCCAAGCGCATCGCCGGTCAGACATTCTGAATGCACCCGCACCAATGGTGTTTCAGGCAGTGGATATTTCACCATCGCCAGATGCTCGCAGCCGTCGATGTTGCTTTTGAAAGCATGCACCGTCATCGGAGATGTCGCAAAATCTGTCGGGAGTTTGGCGCTGGCCACCTCTTCCAGAAATTGCTCTTTGGTGATGCGATGCCGGACGATATCGTCAATCGTTAGAATGAGCAGATCATGGGTTTTGGCGAATATATCCAGATCAGGACGGCGCGCCATCGTGCCATCCTCAAGCATGATTTCGCAGATCACCGCCGCGGGGTGCAAACCAGCCAGCTTCATCAAATCAACCGAGCCTTCGGTATGACCATTGCGGACCACAACGCCACCATCCGCGGCCCGAAGCGGAAATACATGGCCCGGTGAAACAATGTCACGGGGCTGCGCATCAGGGTTGCAAGCCGCCATAATCGTATGCGAACGATCACGCGCAGAAATGCCGGTTGTAACACCTTCGCGGGCTTCAATCGACGCCGTAAATGCAGTCGAGCGACGGCCCTGATTGTTGGCCACCATCGGCGGCAGATCAAAGCGGTCGATTTGGTCACCGGTCATCGGCATGCAGATCAGGCCACGGCCATATCGGGCCATGAAGTTGACGACTTCAGGGGTGGCAAACTGGGCAGCGACGATCAGATCGCCCTCATTTTCCCGGTCTTCATCGTCGACCAGGATAATCATTTTTCCCTGCTGTAGTTCTGTTAAGGCTTGAGATAGGGCTGACATAGCGTCTCCACATATTTTGCAATGATATCAATTTCGACATTGATCTTGTCACCATTCCTGACGGCATGCAGGTTGGTGTTTTCCCAGGTATGAGGAATAATCGTTACTTTGATTGAACAGCTTTGATCCGCTTCAGGCGTAACCGAATTCAGGGTTAGACTGATGCCGTTAAGCGTAATGGAGCCTTTTTCGACACAGTAGCGGCCCAGACTGTCAGGCAACGTGAATTCGAGAAGATACTGATCTGCGTCCGGTGTGGCAGATGTCAAAACAGCCATCCCATCCACATGCCCCTGCACCAGATGCCCCGAAAGGCGCGTTTCAAGCCGTACCGCCCGCTCAAGATTGACCACATCTCCGGCGGCCAACGCCCCCAGATTCGTGCGCTCAATGGTTTCGGAGCTGACGAAAAATGTTGCGGTCTGACCTTGGGTATATTCGGTCACAGTTAGGCACACACCATTGACGGCAATGCTTTCCCCAAGCTCGAGATCGTCAAAGATTGTCGCAACGACCAGAACCAAGGTTTGGTCCTTGTGCGAAACCGCTTTTACACGTTCCAGCCTTTCAATAATTCCAGAGAACATGGTGTTCCTTTCCTGTAAATTTCAGATTTGAATCTGTGGGGTAATGGATCGAGATGCGATCTTGTGCTTTTGAATCAGCCGGTTGGCTGATCGTGATATGTTCGTCCCAAAACGTTGTGGTCAAAACCATATCAAGCAGGGTTGGGCCAGCTTCGATCAAAACTTCTAGCACACCGGCCTGCCCCAGCCGCTCCAATGCACTTTCCAGCGAAGTTTCAATCCGAGCCATGAACCCAGCTTTGTGGGCATCCTTCAGGTAGCTGTCCCCAACGCGGCCACGGCGATCCAGAATGGCCAGATGGCGGCATTTGCCCTCAAAATCAGCGACATGTCGCACTGTAAATTCGGGCTGGTCCGCCAAGATTGTTCCAGATCCTGTCACGATGGCATCCGCCCGTTTGCGCAGCTGATGTGCAAAGGTAAGCGAGCGCTGAGACGTGAATGTTTTCTTGCCAATCTCGGGGATCATGCTGCCAGAACGGTTAATGGCCTGTTTGACGGTGACCCAAGGCAAGCCGGTGCGGGCATGTTTGGCAAACGGAGCGACCAAGCGGTTTGCGGATTGGGCCAGAAGGGCGGCATCGGGGTCATCAAGCTGCTCGATGAAATGAACACTCAGGCCGTTGGCCGCGAGCCTATCGGCCCCGTTTCCGAGAACGTCCACATTAGGATCGTGTGTTCCAATCCAAACGGCCTGTGCCGGGGTGCCCAGAATGGCTTCGGTGCAAGGTGGGGTGCGGCCCGTGTGGTTGCACGGCTCAAGCGTGACCACCACTGTGTGGATGCGCTCGACGACACCACTTTTCCGACAGTGTTCAATTGCCAGCGCTTCTGCATGGAGATCACCGGCTTTTTGATGCGCGGCCTTGGCGAGCAGTTTGCCGTGCCTGTCAAGAATTACGCATCCAACCGGTGGATTGGGGGATGTTGCACCAGAAAACTGGGCAGCACATTGCAAGGCCTGCCGGAACGCAGCCGAAACTACCTGCGGCGGCAAGTCTGAATTTTGTTCCATGTCTGTATTTCGGCCCATCACTCATCCCATTCCATCTGAAACGCAGATCAGGGCGAACGACAAAAAAACAGCGCACTTCCACTGGGGAATCGCGAAGGTCAGTCATCTGCTCTCTACCATCCGGACTATGACCGTCGGCCTCGGGATCACACCGAGTCTGCTGACCTCGCACCAATTGGAGCGAGCGCTCGCGGGCTGATGTGCGAATTGCACAAACACCGCCGGTGGGGAATTACACCCCGCCCTGAGAACGTCTGTCAGCTCAAAACGAAGCTGACAGACACCATATAGGATGGTAAAAAGCTTAATGCAAGTCGAGGACTGAACCTGACGTATTGAGGCACCCACCACAACTGATCGCTTGCCGCCATACTGACCAGAGAGGCGCTGTCATGTCTGGATGGTGCCCGATTGGCAAAGGTGAGTTTATGAGCGCTGGCGGCGCAACCCTGCCAAAATACTGAACCCATTTAACCATTGGAAAATCTTGCGACTGAACCGGGGCTTCAATCCCCGATCCGTTATTTATCAAGCAATTGCCTTACCAGCCGCGCGAATGCAGCATCGGTGGGCGATATGTTTGCCCACCGAATTATACGGGTTTTTCGTCCCCTCCCAAGGCAACAACTTCGCCGTCAGCGATCACTTCAGGTTCACTTGGTGTGGGGCCTTGCGTGGTGTGTTGCACTGCCTCCGAAGCCACCTCATCAACCTTGTTTTCGATTGCGCCAACAATCAGCGGCAGTATTTTGGTTGAGTCAGGCATCGCCACTTCGCCCACCGTCGGAACAACCCAACTTAGCGAATCAAAGGTTCCACAGTTCTTACAAACTGGCACCCATTCATTGTGAACGCTGTTGCAATTGTCGCAAACCCACTGCGGTCCGCGCGATGCAGACAGCGCCTTGGTCAGCCAACCGCGTACAAAACTATCTTCGGAGCCCTCCCCACGCTCGATCGCTGCCATAATCGTCAACGAGCGCGCCGTTGGGTCTGTTTCGACCAAATCGCCCAGCGCTGTGCGCGCTGCCGGGAAATCGTTGGCGGCAATGTGCAGCTCGGCCAATAGCATTTTGGTCTGCGCATGCGCGGGCTTCAACTTGGTCAGCGCCTTAAAGCGCTTTACCCGCTCCGCAGGCGTTTCATCCGGCGAAATTTCTGCAAAAGCCACGGCCAGATCCGGATGCGGGTTCATATCCCACGCCTTTTTCAAAATCCGTACAGCGTTGCGTGTTTTGCCGGCCTCGATATACATCCGCGCCGCCATCGCCGCCGCCGGAACCAAATCAGGCGACAGGCGGTTCGCCTCTATCGACGCCTCGCGGGCCTTGGCGACATTCCCGTTGATCATATCATCACGGGCCTCGGACAATGCCAAAACCGCGTCACGCCGCCGGTGAACATCGCGGGGCAAACTACCATGTCGCAACTTGGCGCTCAGGGTTTTGCGTGCCCCGCCCCAGTCCTCGGAATTGGCCTGAAGCCGCAATAACGTATCCTGTGTTTCCACATGTTTTGGTTTGATCGCAAAGGCTTTTTTGGCCAGCAACAGTGCTGTATCTGTGTCGCCAGCTTCCAGCTTTTGCTTCATGATTCCGCGCACACCGACGAACCGCGTTTTGTCATCCAGCAACAGACGCTTATAAACCTCTTCGGCCTTTTTCTTGTCGCCAACCATCTCGGCGGCTTGTGCGGAAATCAGGTTGGTCAATTCGGGTCGCTTTAAATAGCGCTCGGCCTTGGCGGCCTTGGCCATCGCCGCGCGTCCTTCGCCCGATGCCAATGCCATCATCCCCTCGGACAAAGCATCATAGCCACGCTTCTCGCGGTTGCGATCAAAGTAGCGTGAAATCGCGGTCTCGTCCCCGTTCAAAAACCTGTAGGACGCCAGTAAAAAGCCAATGACCTTTAGCATCAGCCACACTGCGCAAACCAATGCCAACGCCAGAACCACCATCATCAGCGGACTGATGACAAATTCGGTGCCGGCTACCGTTACCAACACGTCTGATCCGGTTTCCATCAGGTATCCCGCACCAAAGGTCGCCGCCGCAATTGCAGCAACAAAAAGCAATATTTTTATTAAGGACCAGAGCATTAAAAATTCCTTAGTTACCGTTCAAACTATCGGCCAAAACGCGCACAGCTTCAACAGCCTCCATGCGCATGTTTGCGCTGTTTACCCAATTCGACATCGCGGCTTTCCCCTCGTCAGGCAAGGCACCAATCAATGCGATTGCGCCAGCAATATCGTCGCTGCCCAGCGCTGCCTCGGCCCGCGACAGCACCGCATCAGGGTCATCCCCCTCGCGCGGGGCCAATGATCGTGCGCCAACCTGACTGCGGAAAAACGAGCCAATCTTGTTTATCGCGCCATCGCCTGTTGTCGCCTTAACTGACGCGGCCAAACTGGCCCGTGCGGCCATCGGGAAGCTTTCTTGCAAATTGGCCAACGTCGGTACGCCACCCTTGGCTGCGTTCGTCAAAACCGCAGGCGCATCCACACCAACACTTGCCAGATTTGCAACCATTGCTTCAAACGCGCCGCCATTATCAAGCGCCGATTGCAGCTGTGAAACCGCGACACGAACACTCGTTACTTTGGCCGTAGCGGCGGCGGTTTCCTCAGAGGTGGCGGCTTGCTGCGCCACACCCTCAATGCGCGCGGTGGCCTCGGCTGCCAGTTTTTCTATATCGCTGCGCTGAGTTTCCAGCAAATCGCGCATTGTGCGCAGCTCGCGCTCGTATGCCTTGGCCGCATCCCCCGTGATTCCGCCAGCATCGGCAATCGGGCGTTTTTCCAACGTGGTCAAACGTGCCTCAAAATCGGCCAGCGCCGCAGTCACATCGCCAAATTGTGCGGCCAGCGCCTCGTCCCTCTGGGTAGATCGTGCAAACCCGTCGGCAGTTTCGATCTCCTGAGCCGATGCGCCCAGACCTGTACGCAATTCGGTGATCGTGCCGTCAGTCCCATCAAGCCGCTTGCTATGGGCCTCCAGTGTCGTTTGAATCCGCACCAAAGCTTGAGCCTCGTCAGAGGGTAGGGACATAAAATAGTATGTCGCCGCTCCAAATCCGACTGCGCCCGACAAAACACCGCCCAACACCAAAGGAAAAAATATTGATTTTCGCGGCTCGGTAGCGGACACATCGTCACTGATGTTTTTATCCGCTTTTGTGTCCGCTTCGACGACCACCGCATCCTCAACCACTTCTTTGATTTTGGTGTGTTTGCTTGTTGTCGGTTTCTTTGCTGTAGCCACGAAAAAACACCCCCTAGATTCGAATACTCAAAAACGCTGCGTTTCAGCAGCAACACGGGCAGACTACTCCGAGAATGCAGCACCCTCAAGCGGTCCACATGCCTCAAAATGTCTCAATGCAGGTCTTTATTGCCTGTACCATAGCCTGTGCATTGGGTCTTTCTACGATGTGAAAACCTGTGTTTTTCGGCGGGTTAGAGCCTAGTATAGCATTCTGCACCGCCGCACTTATCGCAATCACCTGAAACGGGGCTGAAACCGTTTTGACCTGCTCAAAAAATATCTGCGCCGTTCTAGGTGAAAACATGGGTAGAATCACCTCGCGGCTGCCCAACAAGGCGGATCGTGCCTCATCACTTAGCAACTGGGCCGATTGCCGATAAGCTATGATCTCGTCCACCTGCATGGCGATGCGACTGGCAATATCACCCCGTGTGTGTTCCCCCCTGATGTGCAGTAATGGACCAATCACATCAGCGGCCATGATCATCGCGATCAGATCATCCGCCGACCCATCTGCGGAAAATGTCTTTAGCCCGGCTTTGTTTGCCGCTTTGGCTGTCTGTTTGCCGACACAATAGGCTGGAATGTTTTGATACCCTTTGGTGCGCGCAAAAGCCCGCACCCCATTTTCCGACGTAAAAATCAGACCTTGATACTGGGTCGCAGGCGTTTCAATCGGCAGCATCTCGATATTCAGCAGCGGCGACAGAATAATGTGCTGCGCGGCTCCCAAGGTCTCACGACACATCTGCGCAAATCTTTCAGACTGGGCCTGCGGTCTGGTCAATATTATCAAAGGGTGTTTTTTGCTCACGTTTCACCTGTCGGGATTGTCTGGCACACCGCTTCGGTGTTACCTGCGTATGACTATATTCGCAACAGACGGGCCACAAACGGACCAATGACAGAAACACTCACTATATTGGGGCTGGAGAGCAGCTGCGACGATACCGCCGCTGCCGTGGTGCGCCATACGCCAGGCCAACCAGCAGAAATTTTGTCCTCCGTCGTGGTTGGGCAAACCGATTTGCATGCGGATTTCGGCGGCGTTGTCCCCGAGATCGCCGCCCGTGCCCATGCCGAAAAGATTGATGGCTGTGTTGAGGCAGCGTTGGCAAATGCGGCTCTAACCCTGCGCGAAATGGATGCAATTGCTGTCACCGCCGGCCCTGGCCTGATTGGCGGGGTAATTTCCGGCGTGATGTGCGCCAAGGGGTTATCTGCCGGAACTGGCCTGCCTTTGATTGGTGTTAATCATCTTGCTGGCCACGCCCTGACACCTCGTTTAACTGACGGGCTGGAATTTCCTTATCTGATGCTTTTGGTGTCGGGGGGGCATTGTCAGTTCCTTGTTGCAAACGGGATTGATGATTTCACGCGGCTTGGAGGCACCATCGATGACGCCCCCGGCGAAGCGTTTGACAAAACCGCTAAATTGCTTGGCCTGCCGCAGCCCGGCGGTCCGGCGGTTGAACGAGAGGCTCAATCGGGCAATCCAAAGCGCTTCCCCTTGCCGCGGCCACTTCTGGACAGACCGGATTGCGATATGTCGTTTTCGGGCCTAAAAACTGCCCTGCTTCGCACCCGTGATGCGTTGGTGTCCGAGCACGACGGCCTGCGCAGCGCGGATCGCGTCGATCTTTGCGCCTCGTTTCAATCCGCTGTATCCGATGTTCTGGTCGAGAAAACGCGCCGCGCCTTGCGGTTGTACCTAGATCAAAGCCCAGCCAAACCCGCATTGGCCGTTGCCGGTGGCGTCGCTGCCAATCAACAATTGCGCGCTGGTTTAGAGACTGTTTGCACCGAAATGGGCACTGATTTTGTCGCCCCGCCGCTCAATCTGTGCACAGATAACGCCGCGATGATTGCCTGGGCGGGGCTGGAGCGTTTCAGACAAGGGCACAGGGACGATTTCAGCCTTTCGGCCCGCCCGCGCTGGCCTCTTGACCACAAAAGCCCTGCCATGCTTGGATCAGGTAAAAAAGGGGCAAAGGCATGAGTATTTCGATCCTTGGCGCAGGCGCTTTTGGCACCGCATTGGCAATTTCGCTGACCCGCATCGGACAGCCCGTCACCCTTTGGGCGCGCGATGGTGACCATGTAGCCGCTATGCAGCACGCACGTGAAAACGCCAAACGATTGGCTAACCACCCCTTTCCTGACACCTTGGCCGTCACGGATAGCATTGAAACCGCTACAGCGGCCGACACCTTGCTGATTGCGACCCCGATGCAAAAGCTGGCCGGTTTTACCCAGAATTATGCTGATGTTCTGAACGGCAAAACGCTTGTCGCCTGCTGTAAAGGCATCGATCTTGTTACCAATCGCGGCCCCATCGCGACGCTCGCCCATATCTGCCCTGATGCGATTGCGGCGATTCTAACTGGCCCCAGTTTTGCCAACGATATTGCGAAGGGCCTGCCAACCGCCCTGACGCTGGCCTGCGCTGACGACGCATTAGGTGAACAGCTTCAAGCACAACTGTCCACCAACAATCTACGCCTGTATCGCACAACTGATACCACTGGTGCAGAGTTGGGTGGCGCACTGAAAAACGTTGTTGCCATTGCCTGCGGAGCCACTATCGGTGCTGGACTTGGCGAAAGCGCGCGCGCCGCCGTAATGACACGTGGTTATGCAGAAATGCAGCGGTTGGCACAGGCGTTCGGTGCAAGCCCACAAACTCTTTCTGGTCTTTCTGGTTTTGGGGATTTGACCCTGACTTGTACCTCCGAGCAATCGCGAAACTATGCTTTCGGGCTGTCTTTGGGCCGCAATGAACCGTTCGACCCAAACATCACCGTTGAGGGTGCCAAAACAGCGATGGCGGTCTCTAACTTGGCCGAATTGCACAATATAGACATGCCTCTGGCATCTGTTGTAGCAAATATATTGCTTCAAAAAATTACGGTACCCGAGGCCATGGAGGCCTTGCTGTCACGCCCTCTTAAAAGGGAATAAAACATGCGTATTACCCTTATTGCCATCGATAAACCAAACGCCCAGCAGCTCCGCCTAGATAATCGCGAGGATCACCTCGACTATGTCGCAAACACTGGTGTTGTGGAACTTGCAGGCCCGTTTCTAGACGAGGAAGGCAATATGACTGGCTCTTTGTTGATTCTAGCCCTCGACAATATGGTAGATGCCGAAAACTGGGCCGCAAATGACCCCTACGCAAAAGCCGGTCTGTTTCAGTCCGTAACTTTACGGGCATGGAAAAAGGTGATCGGCTGATGGCCTATTGGCTGTTCAAATCTGAAGCATCGACCTGGAGCTGGGAGGACCAATTGGCCAAAGGCGACATCGGCGAGGAATGGGACGGGGTGCGAAACTATCAGGCGCGTAATTTTATGCGGGTGATGGAGGTGGGCGATCTGGGGTTTTTCTATCTGTCCCAAAAGGAAAAATGTGTGGTTGGCGTTGTTGAAGTTATTACCCCGGCACATCCGGACAGCACTACCGATGATGAACGTTGGGAATGCGTTGATATCAAAGCGCATCAATCGCTGAAAACCCCCGTCACTTTGCAAATGTGCAAGGATGATCCGCGACTGGCAGATATGGTTCTGGTCAACAATTCCCGTCTGTCGGTTCAGCCGGTTACGCCTGCCGAATGGGCGATTGTCTGCGAGTTGGGTGGCGTCAAAGCATAAGTGCATATTCTGGCTGTTTGCCAAAAATTCATATTCATGTATCATGATTTATTAAGAGCGGGTAAACATCTGGAGAATAGCATGGTTTTTTTTCGAAATATTCTGGCCATTTTGGGCGTAATCGGCGTGGGTTTGGCCGTTTGGCTGGGTCCGTCATTGTACAAATACAAAGTCGCGTTTGACGGTTTTGATAACAAAGCGTTCGAGACCTACAAAGGCATGATGGATCGGCTGGTAGAAACCGGCAACGGCGCAGCGGCAACTGTCTGGAGTGCCAAAGTTGCCGAAGGCCTGACCTTTGAAGAGGTCGATGAGTCGATAAAACAGGTCGCCATTGATCGTAACATCAGGGGTGTTGGTGAACTACCGCTGGGCGATCAAGTTGCCGCAATGAACGGCGCGCCGTGGCGCAAATTGAATATCTATCTCTATTGTAACCCTCTAACTGCCGCCAAGATGATTGAACATGACATCGCCTATGCCGCCTATCTGCCGTGCCGCATTTCACTGGTCGAGGACGAAACAGGCCAGCTGTGGATTTATACGCTGGATATGGACTTGATGATTTATGGTGGGAAAACCTTGCCGCCCGAACTGCTGAATGAGGCGCTTGAGGTAAAAGACATCATGCAAGATATCCTGACCCGCGCCGCCGAGGGTGATTTTTAGGCAGCATTTTCAAGGCGACTGCGGGTGTCTCCACCCATTGACGGCCCCAAAACGGGTTTGGCTCTGATGTTGTTCAGAAAAAATAGGAGGGCTCCGACCCCCCGGAACCCTCCTTCACCCCACGTGCTCCCTTAGTAGCACCACACGTGAATATAAACAGGTTCCGGCCATCCTGGCCCGATAAGATGACACTAGGGTAGCGGGCGATTCCAAGCAAATGCCAAGTGCGGACAAAAAAGTTCAAATTTTGAACATTTTCATCTAACCCGAAGGGGCTCCGATCCGCCTATGGCTCAGGGCTTTCTGTGGGTGACCGGTTGAATCCACCGTGCTCTGAACTTGTTTGAGGGACAGGATTACCGTAGCGTTATTTAATGACCACATTATTTTTAACGCACCCCGATTGTTTGAAACATGTCACCCCAACGGGTCATCCAGAACAGGTGGCGCGGCTGGAGCATGTTTTAAAAGCGCTAGACGCGCCCAAATTCGATGACCTAAGACGCGAAGATGCCCCGATGGGGGAGGCCGAGCATGTGCTGCTTGCGCACCCTTTGGCACATCTTGAACGCTTGCAAGATGTTGCCCCGACGGTGGGTCAGGTGTCGTTGGATGCGGACACGCATATGTCGGCGGGCAGCTTGACGGCGGCGCTGCGGGCGGTCGGGGCCAATATCCGCGCGGTTGATCAGGTGATAGGGGGCAAAGTGTCGAACGCATTTTGTGGCCTGCGCCCGCCTGGGCACCATGCGGAACGTGAAACACCAATGGGGTTTTGCCTGTTTGGTAATGTGTCGATTGCAGCAAAACATGCGCTGGAAAACCACGGCGCTGAACGTGTGGCGATTGTGGATTTCGATGTGCATCATGGCAATGGCACCCAAGATTTGTTGTGGGACGAATCCCGCGTTTTGTTTTGCTCTAGCCACCAGATGCCGCTTTACCCGGGCACTGGTGCGGCGACAGAAACCGGCGCGCATGGTAACGTGTTGAATCGCCCCTTGTCCGAGGGATGCAGCTCCAACACCATGCGCACCGTCTATGACGGCGAGATCCTGCCAGCAATCGAGACGTTTAACCCTGATCTGATATTGATCTCGGCGGGGTTTGATGCGCATCGGGCTGACCCATTGGCCAACTTGATGTGGGAAACCGAAGATTTTCGCTGGCTGACCCACAGGATTTGTGATGTTGCGGATAAAGTTTGCGATGGCCGCATTGTCTCGACACTGGAAGGCGGATATGATCTGGACGCGTTGGCTGCATCAGTTGCGGCGCATGTAGAAGTTTTGATGGAGCGCGGCAGATGAGCGACACACCAGTAAGCAAAATGAGCTTTGAAGAAGCGATGGCGGCCCTTGAGGCTGTTGTGGGCCAGTTGGAGCGCGGTGACGTGCCACTGGAGCAATCGATCACCCTGTATGAACGCGGTGCCGAATTGAAGAAGCGCTGCGAGACCAAGCTGAAAGAAGCCGAAGAAAAAGTGGCAGCGATTACCCTTGGTGAGGGTGGCGAACCCACAGGTTTGAAGCCCGTCGAAGGTCTGTAATAATGTTCAAGCAAGCACTGGATCAGGCGGCGGGCCAAATTGGCACGTGTCTGAACGAGGTATTGATGCCGTTTGGCGATCTGCCCGTTTCGGACGCGATGCGCTATGCCACTGGTGGTGGCAAGCGATTGCGCGGGTTTTTGGTGCTGGAATCAGCCAGATTGCACGGGGTTGATCAGACCCGCGCCGTCTATGCGGCCGCGGCGGTCGAGGCGATGCACGCCTATTCTTTGGTGCATGATGATTTACCCTGCATGGACGATGATGATCTGCGGCGTGGCCAGCCCACGGTGCATGTGAAATGGGACGAGGCCACAGCTGTGCTGGCCGGGGATGCCTTGCAGGCTTTGGCGTTTGAAGTGTTGGCAAGTGATGCGGTGTCGGATGATCCGGCAGTACGTTTGGCGTTGATTGCGTCGCTAGCAAAAGCATCCGGCGCGCAGGGTATGGTGTTGGGCCAAGCGCTGGACATTGCCGCTGAATCTGCGAACACACCGCTGACATTGGATCAGATCACCCATTTGCAAGATGGCAAAACCGGTGCTTTGATTTGCTGGTCATCCGAGGCAGGTGCTGTGATGGCGGGTGCGGATGTGACGCCGTTGCGTAACTATGCGCGGGCGATGGGCCTTGCGTTCCAGATTGCCGATGATGTTTTGGATGTCGAGGGCGACGCAGAGCTTGCGGGAAAACGGCTGGGCAAGGATGCTGATGCAGGCAAGGCTACTTTTGTGTCCCTGCTTGGACTGGATGGGGCCAAAGCCCGCGCAGCCCAATTGGTTAACCAGGCCGAAGCAGCCCTTGAACCTTATGGCAATAAAGCCGACAACCTGCGACAAGCCGCACAATTCGTCATTACGCGGAATATGTGAGATACCATTGATATGAGTGATAGACCCGATACCCCGATTCTGGACCGCGTGACGGTTCCTGCCGATATGAAGGCGTTCTCGGACAAAGAGCTGTGCCAGCTGTCCGATGAACTGCGTGCCGAGGTGATCTCGGCTGTGTCGGAAACCGGTGGGCATCTGGGTGCCGGACTGGGTGTGGTCGAATTGACTGTTGCCATCCATGCGGTTTTTGAAGCGCCCAAAGATCGTTTGATTTGGGACGTTGGCCACCAATGTTATCCGCACAAAGTGTTGACCGGGCGGCGCGACCGGATCCGCACCTTGCGCCAAGAAGACGGGTTGAGCGGTTTCACCAAGCGCACCGAGAGCGCCTATGATCCGTTTGGTGCAGGCCATAGTTCGACCTCTATTTCTGCCGCTTTGGGCTTTGCCGTGGCACGGGATTTAGGTGGAGCGCCGGATCACGGGATTGGTGATGCGATTGCGGTGATTGGCGATGGGTCTCTCAGTGCGGGCATGGCCTATGAGGCGATGAACAACGCGGGCCATCTGAAAAAACGCATGTTTGTGATACTGAATGACAACGAAATGTCGATAGCGCCACCTGTCGGGGCGATGTCGTCCTATCTGTCGCGCCTTTATGCGGGCGAGCCGTTTCAGGAATTGAAATCCGCCGCCAAGGGGGCTGTTAGTCTGCTGCCGCCTCCGTTTCAGGAGGGGGCCAAGCGCGCCAAGGAAATGATCAAGTCCATGACCGTAGGCGGCACCTTGTTCGAGGAACTGGGCTTTTCCTACGTCGGGCCAATTGATGGTCACGATCTGGAACAGTTGCTGCCGGTTTTGCGTACTGTAAAAGAACGCGCCACAGGGCCAATGTTGATCCATGTGTTGACCAAAAAAGGCAAGGGTTTTGCCCCCGCTGAGGCCGCGCGTGACAAAGGTCACGCAACCGCACAATTTGATGTCGCCACCGGCAAGCAGAAAAAAACACCGAGCAATGCGCCAAGCTATACTTCGGTATTCGCCAAAGCGTTGCTGCAAGAGGCGGCTGAGGATGACAAAATTTGCGCGGTCACAGCCGCGATGCCGGATGGCACAGGGCTGAACCTGTTTGCTGAACGATACGGGAGCCGCTGTTTTGACGTGGGCATTGCCGAGCAACACGGGGTGACGTTTTCGGCAGCCTTGGCTGCGGGTGGGATGAAGCCATTTTGCACGATGTATTCGACGTTTTTGCAGCGCGGCTATGATCAGGTTGTTCATGATGTTGCCGTGCAGCGCTTGCCGGTTCGGTTTGCCATTGATCGGGCCGGATTGGTCGGTGCCGATGGCCCAACCCATGCGGGCGTATTTGACATCGCATTTTTGGCCAACCTACCGGATTTTGTGGTGATGGCAGCTGCAGACGAGGCCGAGTTGGTGCATATGGTGGCGACCGCTGTGTCGATCAATGATCGCCCCAGCGCATTCCGGTTTCCGCGTGGCGAAGGCGTGGGTGTAGAATTGCCCGAACGCGGCGTGCCGCTCGAGATCGGTAAAGGGCGGATTATTGCTGAGGGGGCGCGGGTCGCGATCCTGTCCTTTGGCACGCGGTTAAGCGAAGTCGAAAAGGCTGCCGAGGCGCTGGGCGCCAAGGGGATAACGCCGACCATTGCCGATGCACGTTTTGCCAAACCGCTGGACCGTGAAATGATCCTGCAACTGGCTGCTGACCATGAGGCGCTGATTACGATTGAAGAGGGCGCTGTGGGTGGATTCGGCAGTCATGTTGCGCAATTGTTGGGCGACGAGGCTGTGTTTGATGCGGGTTTGAAATTTCGCAGCATGGTGTTCCCTGACACATTTATTGATCACGCCAGCCCATCGGCGATGTATGCAGCGGCCGCAATGAATGCGAGCGATATCGAGGCCAAAGTGCTCGAGGTATTGGGGATAGCTGATCTTTCGAGCCGACGCGCCTAGCGGCTGAATTAGCTTTCGCCATCCAGCAAGGCTTGCAGCCCGTCCTGATAGGTTGGGTAACGTAACGTGACCCCCAATTCATCTTTGATCCGCTGATTGCGCACCGATTTTGATTCCGCATAAAAGCTGCGCGCCATGTTAGTCATTTCAGCGGTGTCGAAATCCACCGCCTCGGGAATTGGCAGGCCCAGCAATTCAGCCGCATGTGCGATAACGTCTTGGGGCGGGGCGGGGTTATCATCACAGACGTTATAGATACGCCCGGAATTGGGGCGTTCGATGGACGCCATCAAAGTGGTGGCAATATCGTCAACATGGATGCGCGAGAACAGCTGATTTGGCTTGATGATCCGACGGGCTGTGCCTTTGCGCACCTTGGCAAACGGTCCACGCCCGGGGCCATAAATACCGGCAAGGCGGAAAATATGCAGAGGTAGGCCGCATTCAGCGGCAAGCGCTTGCCACTGCGTTTCAGCAGCGACACGCAACTGGCCCCGCTTTGTGGCGGGGGTGAGGGGGGTGTCCTCGTCCACCCAAGCGCCATCATGGTTGCCGTAAACCCCGATGGTGGACAGGTATCCGACCCATTTTAGCTGTGGTGCGATTGCAGTAATTTCGGTGCGCAAGGCGTTTAGAACGGGGTCCCCCTCGGGGCTTGGCGCCACAGAGATCAGCAGGTGGGTGGCATTTGCGAGCGCATCTGAAACATCATCATTGGGCCACAGAAGGCCCGCTGCACCCTGTGCAGTGATTGCGGGCAGGTTGCCGGCGTCGCGGCTGGTGCCGGTAACCTGCCAGCCAAGGGGAATCAGTAGGCGGCCAAGCGCCTGAGCGGAATAGCCGTGTCCAAAGGAAAGGAGTGTGTTTTTCATGACAGGACTATTCGTGGATTGGCGGCTAAGTGCAAGGTTTCAATACATTACAAATATATTTTGATGGGCAATTTTGTAACGCATTATCGCAAGCAGGAAGCAAGAAAAGCGGACATGTATTCACAACGATTAATAGATGCTGATGGCAGAATCGAGGAAACACAAGAATTTCCAGCTTGACAATATTCGATATATGAAAGAAGTATTCCATATTATGAATTTTGAAAATGCATCATCCACTCGTGCCGTCCGTCTTTTCGAGGCCTTTGCCTCTGCTGGCGCCCCTCAGTCACTAAGCGAGATTTCCGAGCTTCTCCATACACCGCTCAGCACCTGTCACGGGCTGGTAAAGGCGCTTCAGAACGGCGGCTATCTCTATTCCAACGCCGCGACGCGTCGGCACTATCCGACCCGCAGGCTGCTTCAGGTCGCCGAAACGATCGCGGCGAATGATCCGGTGGTGACGTATTTCGACCAGCACATGGCCGCCTTGCGCGACCTGACAGCCGAAACGGTGATCCTGGGGGCCTTGCAGAAGGATACTGTGGTTTATCTCAGCGTCGTTGAGAGCCCGAATTCAATTCGCTACAGTGCGCGACCTGGCGACATCAAGCCGCTTCACTCCAGTGCCATGGGCAAGCTCATGCTTGGCGAAGCATCAGCACGGGTCCGTGCTGGCCTGATCGCGGATCTTCCGATGGAGGCAGTGACCGAAAATACGCTGACAGATCTGGACACGCTGCGCAGTGATCTGGACCAGTCGCGGGACAGGGGCATTTACGTCACGCAGGGCGAGAACGTGTCCGAGGTCATGGCCATCGCTGCGCCCGTACGCATTGCGGGCGAAACATACGGCGTTGCAGTCGCCGGCCCGGTCGGGCGGATGCAAGGGAAGCAGGAAGAGGTCGAGCAGTCTTTGCTGGCCGCCTGCACAGGTATTGAAGGAGAATTTGGATGAACTCACCCGTGGTGGTTTCACAGAGCGATGGTGTGCTTCATGTTTGCATCAATCGACCAGAAAAGCGCAATGCGCTGAGCATGGCGACACTGGATGCCGTCGCGGCCGCATTCGACAACGCGGCCACGGACACCGATCTTCGGCTGGCCGTCCTGACCGGTGCAGGCGACAAGAGTTTTGCGGCCGGCGGCGATCTTAAGGAACTCTCTTCCGTCAAGGGCGAGCAGGCAGCGATCGCCATGGCGACCCACGCAAAGCAGGCGCTGAGAGCCGTGCGGAATTTTCCGCTGCCGGTTGTAGCTGCGCTGAACGGGGACGCTCTGGGCGGCGGGGCCGAACTCGCGATGGCTTGCGACATGCGTGTCGCGGCTTCCCATGCGCGGATTGGTTTTATCCAAGGCAAACTGGGAATCACTTCCGCTTGGGGCGGGGGTGCCGATTTGATGCGGCTTATCGGGACAGCGGCGGCGTTGCAGATGATGACGCGCATGGAAGTCCTCGAAACCGCGCAGGCAAGCGCGATGGGGCTTTATAATGCGACCGCCGATGAGCAGACATCGCTGGAAGACGCTGTAGAGGCCTTCATTGCGCCCATACGGAGCCAGTCCCCGCACGTGCTGCGATCCTTCAAGGCGATGGCGCTGCATCTGCGTCAGAACAATCGGGAGGAAATGGACAGCCTCGAGACCCGTAATTTCGGGCTTGCCTGGGCGCATCCCGACCATGACCGCGCCGTTGAACGGCTGCTGAACAAGACGAGGGCGACATGACCAAGACAACATCAAAGGAAGCCGAAAATATCCGGCAGAATCATCTCTCTCATACCCCGTCGGGGATTGAAGTGCCGGTGAACGTCACATCGGAAATGGCAGGAGACATCTCCTTGAACGCGCCCGGCCAGTTTCCCTTTACCCGCGGCATTTTCGAGAACGGCTATCGCGGCAGGCTCTGGACGATCCGGCAGTACTCCGGTTTCGGCACGGCAGAATCCACGAACGAACGCTATCGCTTCTTGCTGGATCGCGGCCAGACGGGCCTTTCGGTCGCGCTCGATCTGCCGACGCAGTGTGGCTACGACCCCGTTGACGAAATGGCAATGTCCGAGATCGGCAAGGTTGGCGTCTCTATTTCAAACTTGGCCGAGGCCGAGATACTTTTCGACCAGATTGATCTGTCGAAAATCTCTACTTCATTTACGATTAACGGCACGGCGGCGATCATCTATGCCATGTATCTTGCTGTCGCCGACAAGAAGGGTGTGCCGCGGTCACAACTGACCGGCACGATCCAGAACGATATCCTGAAAGAATACGTCGCCCGCGGCACATGGATATTCCCGGTTCGACCCTCGATGCGCCTGATCGCTGATTCAGTGCTGTTCGCCAACGAACAGACTCCCCGGTTCAACCCAATTTCAATTGCGGGCGCACACGTGCGTGACGCCGGTTCAACGGCAGCGGAAGAAATGGCCTATACGCTGGCAAACGGGCTGGCCTATGTGGATGAATTCAAGCGCCGTGGCGGCGATATTGATACCTTCGCCAAGCGCCTGAGCTTTTTCTTTTACGTTCACATGGACCTGTTCGAGGAGGTCGCGAAGTTTCGTGCTGGACGGCGCATGTGGGCCAAGATGCTGTCGGAGCGCTATGGCGTGACGGACGAAAAGGCGTTGCAGTTCCGCTTTGGCGTGGTCTGTGGCGGTTCGTCCCTGACGGCGGCGCAGCCGATGAACAATGTCGTGCGGGTCGGGATCGAAACGATGGCCGCCGTTATGGGCGGCGCACAGTCGATCTTTACCTGTGCTTTC
>Ga0209345_10000957_pt1 | contig 37007 bp, 38 predicted proteins | sample Cruoilmetagenom7_FD_187294 | JGI IMG/M metagenome (GOLD analysis project Ga0209345, IMG submission 187294) | Oil polluted marine microbial communities from Coal Oil Point, Santa Barbara, California, USA - Sample 7 (SPAdes) (version 2) | ecosystem: Environmental > Aquatic > Marine > Oil seeps ...
TAAAAATGCTTGTGGCTTCAACCCTACTTGTATCTTTAATTTTTTCATTATGCATTTCTGTATTTGGATTTTCAAGATTCAAAAACCGATGGGCATATTTACTATTTATTGCTTCATTTGGATTTTTTATTGCTGCTCATTTGCAGTCTGATTTTACTGACGAACGTCCGAAGCCAAATAGTTTGGTCTATTATTTAGATACAGATACAAACGAAGCAATTTGGGCTAGTTATGATAATATTCTTGACCCTTGGACAGAAGCCTATTTAACAAAAGAACCTGATACTAATAACGCCATTACAAAAGCAAGGTTTGGGAGTAAATACAATACAAGTTTTAAGCATAGTAAAAAAGCGAATATTAAACCAATAAAATTTCCTTATGTTGATATACAAAGAGATACAATTATTGATGACCAAAGATTTATAAAAATGTTTATATCACCACAGCGATTAGTAAACAGAATGGATCTCTATGCTGAATCTACAAATGTCTTTACCTCTTTTAATGTAAATGGTCTTGAGATTGAAAAAGATCCAACAGGTTTTGTTTTTAACCATAGAGATTTCAACAGACTATTTGAATATTATGTGGTTGATGATAAATTTTTAGAATTAGAATTTAGTGTTCCAAAAAATCAAAAAACAACACTTCAGTTTTACGACATCTCTTTTAATCTTTTAAATAACGAACTATTTAGAGTTCCTGAAAGGCCTGCAAATATGATTCCAAAACCATTTGTAATTAACGATGCTGTTATGGTTAAAAAAACAATTACTATTGAATAACACTCAAATAAAAAAGGCCATTAAATTAGCATTGTTTTAAGACATTACATGTTTTATTTTTATAGTTTTGGCACTTCTTTAAATAATTATTGAATATGAAATTTTTTATTGTATTAATTGTATCTGTATTAGGCTTAAATACACAAGCTCAAAATAATCAAGAGCTTCTTAAACATTATCAAGCATATTACAAGCAAATGAAAGTTCAAGGCGATATTCAAGGCATCATTAATGGGTTAACTCATTTAAACGTTTTAGAACCATCTGAAGCTAGATTAGACACCTTAGCGTATTTATATATGAAAGATGGAAAATTCACACAAGCTTTAAACACTATTGGTGTTAAACTTTTTGCAACAGATTCTAACATAGCTGTTGAAATTAAAGCAGTTTCTTTAAAATCTTTAAATCAACCAAAATTAGCAATAAGCCAATTTGAAGAATTATTTAGAAGAACTCAAAACGCAACAATTGCTTACGAATTAGCTGAACTATATCTTCAGGTTCAAAATTTAGATGATGCATCTAAAAAAGTAGAATTTGGTTTATTACATGTTCAAGAAAACATGAAAAAAATGTATTACGAATCTCAACAGCCGTATCAAGTCCCACTTAAAGCTGCTTTTTTATATTTAAAAGGCCTTATTGTTTTTAATGAAAATAAAGAGACAAACATTGATACTGCTGTATCTTATCTAGAACAAGCATTAACTATTGCTCCAAACTTTAATTTAGCTTTTGTAAGTAGAGAAGCATTATTAGGTCAAAAAAAACAACCTAATACAAAAGAATAAAGAGATTTAATTAGTTAAGGCTTTTTAATTTTTTGAGATTCTCTTTCAATTTTTTTATTCATCTGTAAATTTAAATTTGAAAAAGAAACCAACACCTCTTTTATTGAACTCATTAGTGTCTTAGTTGTTGTATTTGAAAGACTTATTGCACTTTCTAATTTGTATATTTTAGTTTCTAAAGCTATCAATCTAGAAACTATTGAAGGTGAGTCTAGCTTTTTTGGAACCGTTTGTTTTAAGTCGGTTATTAAAGCCTCTATTATTTCATGATTATCTTTAAAATAAGACAAATCAGCCTGTTTTAAATTTAAAATAACACCTTCTAATTCAGTGTATTTACCCCATTTTTTAGTGATTTTTTCAACTTTAGCATCTAAACCAAACTCTAAATAATTTAGTTTCTGTATTGTTTTTTTTGTAATTAAAGATGCTGTATTATTTTCATCGGTTTGTTGCACACTACCAGTGTCTTCTTTACAAGAAAATAGGCATCCAATAATGAGAAAACTTATAAATAATTTCATATATAATTTATAATAAACAACAAATATATTGATTTCGTTTTTCTATATCCTATTGTTTAGCACATGTTTAATATTTATCAAATTTTTTAAGTTAATTTTATCAATCAAGAATAAAAATCTTGCTATTTTTGAATAGCGTAAATTTAAAATAATGACTCCAAAAATATTAATCTTAGGTGCAGGTGGCCAAATAGGATCAGAACTAACCCAAAAATTGAGAGGCATTCATGGAGATGATAATGTAATCGCAACAGATATAAACTATAATAATTTAGAATTAGTTAACTCTGGTATTTTTGAAAGAGTTGATGCTCAAGACTTCACTTCAGTAAAAATATGTGTTGAAAAACACCAAATAAACACCATTTATTTAATGGCAGCTATGCTAAGTGCTACAGGCGAAAAGTTTCCAAGAAAAGCCTGGGATTTAAATATGGATTCATTATTTCATGTCTTAAATTTAGCAAAAGAAGGCTTCATTAAAAAAGTGTTTTGGCCTTCAAGTATTGCTGTGTTTGGGCCTACAACACCAAAAAAGGACACGCCACAGCATACTATTATGGAACCCTCTACTGTCTATGGAATTACGAAACAAGTTGGAGAACGTTGGTGCGAATATTACCATAATCAATATGGTGTAGACATAAGAAGCTTGCGTTACCCAGGAATTATTAGCTGGAAAACAATGCCTGGAGGAGGAACTACAGATTATGCAGTAGAAATTTATCATAAGGCGATTGCTGAAAAAAAATACGAATGTTTTGTATCTGAAAAAACAGAATTACCAATGATGTTTATGGATGATGCCATAAAAGCTACGATAGATATTATGGATGCAAAGCAAGAAGATATAAAAATTAAATCTTCATACAATTTAGCAGCTGTAAGTTTTACGCCAAAAGAAATAACGCAATCTATTAAAAAACACATTCCAGAATTTACAATTACTTACAATCCAGATTTTAGACAAAAAATAGCAAACTCATGGCCAAAAAGCATTGATGATAGTAGAGCTAGAGAAGATTGGAACTGGAAACACTCTTTTTCTTTAGATGATATTACAAAAGAAATGCTTTCAAATCTTAAAAAACCAGTAAAACAAAATTATTAAGTGAGTGTAAATCTACTCATCTTCAAAAAATACGTAATTTATCGTATTGAACATTAATTAAAGTTCCTTTATATTAGCCTTTTAATCAATTAAACTCATTATCATGAATAAATTATTATTTGCATTACTATTTTCTACTACAATCGTGTTTTCACAAAAAGCAAATGTCACAAAAGGTGATTGGTCAGATTTAAAAGGTATTACTGAATTTAATCTTGAATTTGACTATTCAGATTTAGAAATTCCAAAATACGATTCTGAAGAAGCTTTTTTAGAAGATAAAATTGCAAAAAGAGAAGAAAAAGAACCAGGAACTGGAGAAAAATTTAGGGAGTCTTGGTTTTCTGATAGAGAAAATTATTACGAACCAAGATTTATAGAAACTTTTAATGATAGATATAAAGATGGTCTAGTAAAAGTTGATAGAGATTTAGGTAACGCAGAATACACAATGAAAGTTCACACAACATTTATCTATCCAGGATACAATGTTGGTGTAGTTAGAAAAAACTCTAAGCTAGAGGTAACATTATCTGTCTATAAAAATGATAATCCAGATGATGTAATCTTCGAAGTAGATTATACTAAAATTGAAGGAGCAGGTAATGGTGGCTACGATTTTAATTCTGGTCAACGAATAGCTGATGCTTATATTATTTTTGCTAGAGCATTAACGAAACACATGTATAAAAATAATAAATAAAATAAAATTTATTTTATAAAAAAAGCGAGTCTAATTAGACTCGCTTTTTTCTATTTCCATGTTTATTAAATGTGCAAAAGTCTTTACTAATCTGTCATGTTTCTTGACAAACGGATTGGTTTCATCCCAAACATAACCAGCTAAAACAGCACAAATTTGGCGCTTAATTTCAGGATTTTCTGGTCTGTGAAAAAATAAGGTTTGCAAATTTCCTGTGTACCATTCTTTAACATAAGTTGCAAATACATCTACACCAGATTTAATATAATTGGTGTAGTCTTCTTCCCAATTAACTGACTCTCCATTCAATTCTTTAGAAATTAATTTAGCTGCTTTTAAAGCTGACTCAGTTGCGAAAGTAACTCCAGAAGAAAATACAGGATCTAAAAATTCGGCACTATTCCCTGTTAAAACATAACCTTTTCCATAAAATTGTTTCACAGCTTTTGAGTAGTTTCTAATACTTTTAGGTTCAAATAATAAAGGAGCATCTTTAAATCTTTGGTAATAATAATCAGATTCTTTAAGCATATTTTGCATACGTTCTGATGTTGAACCTTCAAAAGAATCGATAAACTCATTTTTTCCTACAAAACCTATACTGGTAGTTCCATTAGAAAATGGAATCACCCAAAACCAAGTATCCTTATCAAGTACATCAAACGTAATTAAAGTTCCTTCTTCTCCTTTAGGTCTATTGACATCTTTAACATGTCCAAAAATCGATGAATGTTCTGGGATATTAGATGGTTTTTCTAAATCTAATAATCTTGGTAAAACACGTCCATAACCACTAGAGTCAACAATAAATTTTGCATAAATATGGTAACTTTTTCCAGTTTCATCATTAACTTTGGTTTTAGAATTTCCAGCATCATCAAGCTCTACTTCAATTACTTCATGCTTAAAAGAAATATCTACACCTTTCTTTAAAAGTTCCTGAGCTAGTAAATTATCAAAATCTGCCCTTGGCACTTGCCAAGTCCAATCCCAACCATCTGTATGTTTTTTACTAAAATCGAAATTACAAACAATATCGCCACGCAAGAAACGCGCACCTCTTTTAACTTCAAAATTAGCCTCTTTTAAGCAATCAAGCAATCCTACTTCTTCAAAATGATCCATACATCTTGGCAATAAACTTTCGCCAATTACAAACCTAGGAAAGACGCTCTTTTCAACAACCTTTACATTAAAACCTTTATTATGTAAATATGCTGCTGCAACCGATCCTGAAGGGCCAGCCCCTATAATTAAAACGTCTACATGTATATCACTCATAGTCTTTGTAGTATTAATTGATTTATTATTATAGATTTGCAATCCATAATAACTACTTTAGTTATAGTTTATAAAATTAATATAAAAGAATAACAGAATAAAATATAGATGCTAACATTTAACGGAAAATTAGAAATAGAAGATTTTTACAAAGTTATTTTTGAAGATTCTAAAATTCAGATCGATAATTCAGTTTTAGAAACAGTTGAAAAGAGTTTTAATTTTTTAAAAGAATTCTCCGAAGACAAAGTTATTTATGGTGTTAACACTGGTTTTGGGCCAATGGCACAATACAAAATTAAAGATTCTGAACGTATTCAACTTCAATATAACTTAATTCGAAGTCACGCATCTGGTACAGGAGAACCTATTGCTCCAATGTATGTTAAAGCAGCCATGTTGGCTAGATTAAACACCTTATCTCTTGGTCATTCTGGAGTTCATGTGTCTGTTATTAAATTAATGACAGAGCTTATAAACAGAAACATTACGCCTTTAATTTACACACATGGAGGAGTTGGAGCCAGTGGAGATTTGGTGCAATTAGCTCACTTGGCTTTAGTTTTAATTGGTGAAGGTGAAGTGTTTTATAAAGGAGAAAGAAAAGCAACAAAAGACGTTTTTGAAGCTGAAAACTTAAATCCAATTTCTGTTGAATTACGTGAAGGATTGGCTTTAATGAATGGCACTTCGGTTATGACAGGAATAGGTATTGTAAATACCATTTATACACGAAGATTGCTAGATTGGATGACAGCTTCTTCAGCTGCAATAAACGAAATAGTTAAAGCATACGACGACCATTTATCTTTTGAACTAAACGAATCTAAAAAACACAAAGGACAGCGAAAAATTGCTGAAGCCATGCGTGAACATCTAAAAGACAGTTCGTTAACCAGGAAAAGAGAACATCATTTATACTCTAAAAACGATGATGTTTCAATTTTCGAAGATAAAGTTCAAGAATATTATTCATTAAGATGTGTACCTCAAATACTTGGACCTATTTTAGATACGTTAAATAATGTAGAAAATATTTTAATCGAAGAAGTTAATTCTGCTAACGATAATCCAATTGTTAATGTAGAACAAAAACACGTCTACCATGGAGGAAATTTTCATGGAGATTATGTGTCTTTAGAAATGGATAAGTTAAAAATTGTAACTACAAAATTAAGCATGCTTTCAGAGAGACAGCTTAACTACCTCCTTAATGCCAGATTAAACGACATGCTTCCTCCTTTTGTAAATCTTGGAAAATTAGGTTTAAACTTTGGTATGCAAGGCGTTCAATTTACAGCAACATCAACTACTGCAGAAAACCAAATGCTTTCTAACCCTATGTATGTACATAGTATTCCAAACAATAACGACAATCAAGATATTGTAAGTATGGGAACAAATGCAGCCTTAATTACTAAGAATGTTATCGAGAATGCATACGAAGTCATGGCTATAGAATTAATTACTATTATACAAGCCATCGAATATTTAAAGGTTCAAACAAAAGTCTCTTCTAAAACTAAAAAAATGTATGATGAAATTAGGAATTTAGTTCCTATCTTTACAGAAGACGTCATCATGTATCCTTATGTAAATAAGGTAAAGGACTATATAATGAATCATTAAAAGCTATTAATCATGAAATTAAAATGTTTATTATTAATGTGCCTAACCATAGGTTTCTCTGGTTTTGCACAAGAACTTGCGCTCGCTAATCAAGATGGTAAATACGGTTATATTACTAAAACTGGAGATTGGCAAATAAACCCACAATTTAAAGTAGCTAAAAATTTCTCTGAAGATTTAGCTGAAGCATCTAACAATGGTAAAACTTGGGGATTTATAAATAGAAAAGGTGAATGGGTTATTGAGCCTTCTTTTGAAAAAACGAAAAAATTTAATTCAGGTATTGCTGTAGTTTTAAAAGACAAAGAATGGTTTTATATAAACCCTAAAGGAGAACGAACACTTACAAATGTATCTACAGAAAAACTTTACGATTTCAAGAATGGTTATTCAATAATTAGACAAGGAGATTTTGTTGGATTTATTAATACCAAAGGAGAAATTGTAGTACCTACAAAATTTAAAAAAGCTTTCAATTTTGAGAATGGCTATGCCAAGGTTCTAGAAAATGAAAAATGGGGATTAATAGACCCTACAGGGAACTATTTTGTAAAAACGGAATACGATGGTATTAGTAACTTTTACGATGGTAATGTAATAGCAACTCTAGGCGAAACTCATGGCTTGATTATAAATAATGAATTTAAAATTGTTTCTGGAGCAGAAAAATTATGGGATTTCTCTAATAACCCAAATTATACATATGCTAAGAAAGATGGTAAAATGGGTTATATCGATACAAAAGGAGAATGGATTGTTCCACCAACTTACGATAAAGCTCGTGCTTTTAAAAATGGATTAGCTCCAGTTATGAAAGATAAAACTTGGGGTTATATAAATCCAAAAGGAGAAGTCGTTATTATGTTTCAATATAGAGACGCCGAAATGTTTAGCGAAGACGGCTTAGCTCCTGTAAAATCTTCAAAATTATGGGGTTTTATTAATAAAGAAGGTCAATTAGTAATTGAAGAAAAATACGATATTACTGCAGGTGGATTTTCAGTTTTTCAAAAAAACAACCCTAAAGGTTTTATAAATGGTCTTGCAAGAGTAAAAGAGAAAAAATCTTGGATATACATTAATACAAAAGGAGAGGTGTTAAAAAATCTTCAGTTCGAGAATTTAGAACTTTTTAAATAACAAATAAATCTCCAATAGTCATAAGCTTAAAATACAACAATAAATGAAATGCGCCTTAATTACTGGTGGTTCTAGAGGAATTGGCAAAGCTATTTGCGTGCAATTAGCAAAAGATTCAGACTACCATATTTTAATAAATTATAATAGCAATAAAACGGCTGCTTTAGACACTTTAAAAGATGTTGAAGCAGAAGGAAATACTGGCGAGATTATTCAATTTAATGTGTCAGATTCTAATTCGGTGAATGATGCTTTAAAAAATTGGCAAGAAAACAATAAAGAAGCTATTGTAGAAGTCATTGTAAATAATGCAGGCATTACAAAAGATGGTCTATTTATGTGGATGCCTCAAAGCGATTGGCAAGATGTAATAAACACTTCATTAAATGGTTTTTTTAATGTAACAAATCATCTCATCCAAAAAATGTTGCGTAATAGATATGGTCGTATTATAAATGTTGCTTCTGTTTCTGGAGTAAAAGGAACAGCTGGACAAACCAACTATTCAGCTGCAAAAGGCGCTTTAGTAGCTGCAACAAAAGCGTTGGCACAAGAAGTAGCAAAACGAAAAATTACAGTAAATGCTGTTGCTCCTGGTTTTATAAAATCGGATATGACTTCCGAATTAAATGAAGCTGAATTAAAAAACTTAATTCCAGTAAATAGATTTGGAGAACCTGAAGAAGTTGCCCATGTAGTTTCATTTTTAGCTTCTAAAAAAGCATCGTATATTACTGGTGAAATCATTAATATCAATGGAGGAATTTATTCTTAAATTATTTTAGAATGAGAAGAGTTGTGATAACAGGAATGGGAATTTACTCCTGTATTGGAGAAAATTTAAATGATGTAAAAGAATCGCTATACAATGGTAAATCTGGAATAGAAATAGATAAAGATAGAACAGATTTTGGTTATCGATCTCCTTTAACTGGAAAGGTAAGTCCTCCAGAGTTAAAGAAAGTATTATCAAGAAGACAACGAAAAAGTTTAGGTGAAGAAGGCGAATATGCTTATGTAGCAACAATTGAAGCTTTAAAAAACGCCAAAATTACAGAAACATTTTTAGATAAAAATGAAGTTGGAATACTTTATGGAAACGATAGTACTGCAAAAGCCATCATAGAGTCTAACGACATTATTAGAGAGAAAAAAGACACCACACTAGTTGGTTCAGGCGCTATTTTTAGAGGAATGAATTCTTCCGTCACCATGAATTTGTCAACTATTTTTAAATTAAAAGGTGTCAACTTCACCATAAGTGCAGCTTGTGCTAGTGGATCTCATTCTATAGGAATGGCATACCAATTAATTAAAAGCGGATTACAAGATTGTATTATTTGTGGAGGCGCACAAGAAATCAATAAATTAGCCATGGGAAGTTTTGATGGCTTAGGCGTATTTTCAACTAACATAGAAAATCCAGAACAAGCTTCGCGTCCATTCGATAAAAACAGAGATGGATTAGTGCCAAGTGGTGGAGCAGCTACATTAATACTTGAAACTTACGAGTCTGCTATTAAAAGAGGAGCTTCTATTTTAGGTGAAGTAATTGGATATGGATTTTCTTCAAATGGGGAACATATTTCAACTCCAAATGTCGATGGTCCAGCAAGAGCTATGAAAATGGCCATCAATCAAGCTGAAATTAAAGCAACAGACATTCAATATGTCAATGCACATGCAACTTCTACTCCTGTTGGAGATGCTAATGAAGCAAAAGCTATTTTTGAAGTTTTTGGTGAAAATGGACCTCATGTAAGTTCAACAAAATCAATGACAGGGCACGAATGTTGGATGGCTGGAGCGAGCGAAGTTCTCTATTCCGTTTTAATGATGCAAAACAATTTTATTGCACCAAATATAAACCTAGAAGAGCCTGATGAGGCAGCTTCAAAATTAAATTTGGTTAACAAAACGCTAGATAAAAAATTTGATGTATTTTTGTCCAATTCTTTTGGATTTGGAGGAACAAATTCAGCATTAATAATTAAAAAATAAAGTGTAGCAATGAATAAAGAGGTAATCATTGAGAAAATAAATGATTTTCTTATCGATGAATTTGAAGTTGAAAGTGAAGATATTTCGCCAGATGCTGATTTAAAGGAAACTCTTGAACTAGATAGTTTAGATTTTGTAGACCTTGTTGTTGCTGTAGAATCTAATTTTGGAGTAAAATTAGTTGGAGAAGATTTTATAAACGTAAAATCTTTAAGCGACTTCTACACACTTATTGAAAACAAGCTAGCCTAAAAAACTAGATTTCACATAATATGGCTGCAGAATGGCAAGGTAAATCCAGAGGAACCGTTCTAGGATACAAAATCTTTATGTTTTTCATGAAGAACGTAGGAATAGAAGCAGCCTATTTTATTTTATATTTTGTTGCTGCTTATTTCTGCCTATTTTCAAAAGACAGTACCAAATCTATTTATTATTACTTTAGACATAGATTAAAGTATTCCAAGTTTAAGAGTATTCTAAATATTTATAATAGTTATTATGTTTTTGGTCAAACCATTTTAGATAAAATTGCCATTAACTCTGGTTTGAGCAATAAATTCAACTATACATCTTATGCTTCTGGTTTAATAAATGAAGCCTTAAAAGAAAAAAAAGGAATTATTTTAATTAGTGCTCATGTTGGTAATTTTGAAGTTGCTGAGTTCTTTTTTAGTAATTTAGAGCAAAGTGCTTCTATTAGTTTGCTTACAACAGATGTTGAGCACTCAAAAATTAAGGACTATCTAACTAGTGTTAGTAAAAGATCTAGTATAAATTTTATTATAATTAGAGAAGATTTATCACATATATTTGAAATCAATGCGGCTTTAGCAAGAAATGAAATTGTTTGTATTACAGGTGATCGCTATTTTAAAGGTTCTAAATATTTAAATGAAGAATTATTAGGCAAAGAAGCGAAATTTCCTGCTGGACCATTTTTATTAGCCTCTAGACTTAAAGCTCCTGTTTTGTTTGTTTATGTTATGAAAGAACCAAAAATGCACTATCAATTATACGCAACAAAATCACAGGCAAAACACAGAGATGCTCAAGCTATTTTAAAAGAATATGTTGAAAGTGTTACTGGAATGCTAAAAAAATATCCATTACAATGGTTTAATTATTTCGACTTCTGGAATGTATTTAAAAAACAATGAAAGAAATTTTAGTCATACATTATTCGCAATCAGGTCAACTAACAGAAATTATAAATAATATTGTTTCGCCTATAGAGACCAATGAAACTAATATTACTTTTCTAAATATTGAAATGGAAAATCCGTTTCCATTTCCTTGGAATAAAAAAGATTTTTTTGGTGTGTTTCCTGAAACATTTCTTCAAATCCCAGAAAAAACAAAACCTGTCCCAGAGAATATCCTGAATAAAACATACGATTTAATAATTTTCGGATATGCTGTTTGGTACTTAACCCCTTCTCTACCTACCACGTCGTTTTTAAATTCACCTGAAGCAAAAAAAATATTTGCCAATACACCTGTAATAACCGTTATAGGATGTAGAAATATGTGGATTATGGCTCAGGAAAAAATGAAGAAAAAATTACAAAACATTCAAGCCAAATTAGTCGGAAACATAGTTCTTGTAGATAGGAACATAAATCATGTTAGTGTTATAACCATAGCACAATGGATGTTCTCCGGAAAAAAAGAACGCTTTTTAGGAATCTTTCCAAAACCAGGTGTTTCTCAAAAAGACATTAACGAATCTATTAAATTTGGTCAAGTTATAAACAAACACCTACTAACCAATAGTTTTACTAATTTGCAAGACAGCCTTTTAAGTCAAGATGCAGTAAAAATTAAACCATTTTTAATAACTGTAGACAAGCGTGCAAACATTTTATTCTCAAAATGGGCGAAATTAATAAGATCAAAAGCTGAAAAAAATGACCCTAAACGTCAATTATTCATTAAAATGTTTAATTATTATCTTTTATTTGCCATTTGGATTATTGCACCTATAGTATTTATCTTATTTTTGTTTACTTATTTACCCTTGTATGGTAGAATAAAAAAGGAAAAGATATATTACTCATCTGTTGCATTAAAATAGAAGGTATTAAAAATGAAGGAAGTTTATATTACAAAAATATCAAAGTTTTTACCTAATCGTCCCATTAGCAATGACGAGATGGAAGATAAATTAGGCGTTATTAATGGAAAATCTTCTAAAGGAAGACGTATTGTTTTGCGTAATAATCAAATAAAGACTAGATATTATGCTATCGATGATAATGGAAACATTACTCATAACAATGCCCAATTAACGAAAGAAGCCGTTGAAAAACTCTACGATGACAACTTAAAACCTAAAGATATTGAGTTATTATCATGTGGCACATCAAGTCCAGATCAAATATTACCTTCACATGCAGCCATGGTTCATGGTTTTTTAAAAAATGGCAATACCGAAATAAATTCACCTTCTGGAGCTTGTTGTTCTGGAATGAATGCTTTAAAATATGGTTTTTTAGCTGTAAAAGCTGGTCAAACTGAAAATGCTGTTTGTACAGGATCTGAGAGAACATCTACTTGGATGAAATCGGATACCTTTGAGGAAGAATTAAAACACTTAAAAACACTTGAAGACAATCCTATTCTAGCTTTTAATAAAGATTTTTTACGTTGGATGCTTTCAGATGGTGCTGGTGCTTTTCTTTTGGAAAATAAACCTAATGGAGATTTACCTTTAAAAGTTGAATGGATGGAAGGTTATTCGTATGCACACGAATTAGAAGCATGTATGTATGCTGGTGCAGATAAGCTTGAAAGTGGCTTTTTAAAACCATGGAGTGAATATCCTTCAGAAGAATGGAGTAAAAAATCACTTTTTGCTATGAAGCAGGATGTCAAACTTCTAGGTGAAAACATCCTTGTTAAAGGTGTTGATAGTTTAAAAATGGCTATTGAAAAACATGGAGTTAAACCTGAAGAAATTGATTATTATTTACCACATATTTCCTCTAACTATTTTAAAGACAAGTTATACGAAGAAATGGTTAATCAAGGAGTAGAAATTCCTTGGAAAAACTGGTTCATGAATTTAAGCAAAGTTGGTAATGTTGGAGCAGCCTCTATATATATTATGTTAGAAGAACTAGTGTCTTCAGGCAAATTAAATAAAGGAGACACCATCTTACTTTCAGTGCCAGAAAGCGCGCGTTTTGCTTATGCTTATTCGCTTTTAACTGTTTGCTAAAATGGCATTACAACAATTTCCAATAACAGATATTTCAAACTTAATCCCACAGAAAACACCATTTGTCATGGTGGATTCCTTATTAGATTTTTCAATCGACAAAGTGGTTTCTTCATTTAAAATTAAAGACGATAATTTATTTTTAAAAGGTGACATTTTATTAGAATCTGGTCTTATTGAAAATATGGCTCAAACCGTTGCTCTTCATACTGGTTATGATTTTTTTCTAAAAAACGAAACAGCGCCAACTGGTTATATTGGTTCAATTAAAAGAGTTAATATACTTGAACTACCTAATTTAAATGAAACCATTACAACCAAAGTTGATATTCTTCATGAATTTAATGGAGTAACTATGGTTGCTATAAAAGTGTTTAATATAAATAATGAAGAGATGGCCTCTAGCGAAATGAAAACCGTTATTGCTAACTAATGAATTTTCACATTTTAGACATAAAAAAATTCTTACCTCATCGTGAACCCTTTTTAATGGTTGATCATGTTTTGACAATTGATGAGGTACATGTTTCAACTTCTTTTGAAATAAAGTCAGATTGTATTTTTAATGATAATGGCTTTTTCAATGAAGTAGGTTTGGTAGAAAACGCAGCACAAACCTGTTCGTCTATAGTTGGTAAAAGTTTTTTTAAAGAAGATGACCTCGAAGGTAAAGGAACTAAACTTATTGGATTTATTAGTGCTATAAAAAAAGTAAACGTTTTAGCATGTCCAAAAGTTGGCAGTACAATAACCACAAATGCGAAACTAAAATCAAGATTTGATACAAACGAATATAGCATTTGTACTATTAATTGTACAACAACTTCAAACGATAAAGAATTACTATCTTGTGAATTAAATTTGGTTATTCGGGAACTAAAATAATTCCATATGAAAAAAGAAGAAGTCCCTCAAGATAAAAGCAATCTAGAATCTGCTAATTTTAAGGAATTGTGCTATGCTGTTGATGAGAATGGTGAATATACAACCGTAAATAGCTCTGGTTGGGATCCAAAAACAATTGCATTAAATAAGGCTATTGAAGACATAAACGAACGTGTTGAAGATGCTAAACAGCGTGTTTTAAATAATCAAACCAGTCCTATTGAATACTATATGGAATTTCATAAAATGGATCTTCAAATTTTAGCCAGCTATGTTGGCTTATGGAAATGGAGGGTTAAAAGGCATTTCAACCAAAAGGTATTCAATAAATTATCTAAAAAAGTATTACAAAAATATGCTGATGTTTTCGATGTGAGTATAGACCAATTAAAAAATATTGAGCTTCATGGAAATTAAATTTACGCATCATCAATCTGCACATTGCGAAAACGGTGTGATTTCAAATTTAATGAAGCATCATGGCTTTAATGTTAGCGAACCTATGGCTTTTGGTATTGGTTCTGGCTTATTGTTTTGTCATATTCCGTTTTTAATGGTAAATCATGCACCAGCTTTTACATATAGAGCCTTACCTGGAATAATTTTTAAACGTTTTGCCAAACGTGTAGGTATAAAAATAAAACGTGAAAAGTTTAAAAACCCTCAAAAAGCAAAATCTGTTTTAGACGAAAATTTAGAAAACAACAATCCTGTTGGCTTACAAGTAGGTGTTTATAATTTGGTATATTTTCCAGATGAATACCGTTTCCATTTCAATGCCCATAATTTAGTAGTTTATGGCAAAGAGAACGACACCTATTTAATTAGTGATCCAGTTATGGAAGATGTCACTACCTTAACAGACAAACAATTAGAAAAAGTACGTTTTGCTAAAGGTGCTTTCGCTCCAAAAGGACATATTTATTATCCTGTAGATTTCCCTAAAGAATTAGACTTAGAAAAAGCCATTATAAAAGGCATCAAGCATACGTGTAAAGATATGTTAGCTCCAATACCTGTCTTGGGAGTTAAAGGTATTCGTTATACTGCCAAACTAATTAGAAAATGGCCAAAGAAAAAAGGCGTTAAAAAAGCCAACCATTATTTAGGCCAAATTGTTAGAATGCAGGAAGAAATAGGAACAGGTGGTGGAGGTTTTAGATATATTTTTGCAGCTTTTTTACAAGAATCTAGTAAAATATTAAATAAACCTGAACTTTCTAATCTCTCTAAAGAAATGACCTTAATTGGAGATTCATGGCGAGATTTTGCTGTTGATGCTTCAAGAATTTACAAAAACCGAAGCGCTAAAGAAGATGCCTATAATAATGTGGCTTCGCAATTGGAAGTCATTGCAGCTAAAGAAGAAGTATTCTTTAAAAAATTAAAGAAAGCTATAAATTGAAATGATTAACATTGAACAAATTTCTAAAAAGTATAAAGGCGCAGAAAACTATTCGGTGTCTAATTTAGACTTGTTTATTACTGAAAAAGAAATCTTTGGATTATTAGGTCCAAATGGTGCAGGAAAAACAACCTTAATCTCTATTTTATGTTCCCTTATTAAACCCACATCTGGTTCGTTTTCAATTGATGGGTTAACATATCAAAAAAATAAAAATCAACTCAAACAACTTATTGGAATTGTTCCACAAGAATATGCTTTATATCCATCGTTAACTGCATTCGAGAACCTAAAGTATTTTGGAAGTATGTATGGCTTAAAAGGTAAATATCTAGATACCAAAATAAATAATGCTTTAGAACATCTTGGACTTGCAGCTTTTGCTCATAAAAAAATCGATACGTTTTCTGGAGGCATGAAACGTCGTGTCAATTTAATAGCTAGCATTCTTCACAACCCTAAAGTTTTGTTTCTTGATGAACCAACCGTTGGTGTAGATGTGCAATCTAAAAACGTGATTATTGAATTTCTTAAACAATTAAACAATAATGGAACTACTATTATTTACACATCTCATCACTTAAACGAAGCCGAAACATTTTGTACTCGTGTAGCCATTATAGATCATGGAAAATTGATAATAAAAGGAGAACCAAAAGAATTGGTAAAAGATAGTGAAGGGTCTCATAATCTAGAAGATGTTTTTATAAGTTTAACTGGAAAAGCCTTAAGAGATCATGCATAAATTATTGGCTTCAGCATATAAAGAGTTTTTATTACTAATACGCGATATTGGTGGTATTGCTATTCTATTTGTGATGCCTCTAGTGTTAATTATAACTATTACACTCATTCAAGACAGCACTTTTAAAACAGTTACAGATGCCAAAATTCCAATTCTAGTTGTAAATAATGACAATGGAAATGTTTCTGAAACTATTTTATCAGGATTAGAAGAATCGAATGCATTTGAAGTTAATATAAAAGAAACTGAAGACCTTGCTAAAGATCTTGTTTTTAAAGGCAAATTTCAATTAGCTATTATTATTCCTGAAAATTTAAGTTCTGGATTAGAACAGAAAGTAGCTCAAAATGTCGATGGTATTATTGCCAAATTTGGTATTGAAGAAGAAGTAGATAATTTACCAAAAGAAACCCTCGAAAGTAAAGAAGTCAAACTCTATTTCGATCCAGCAACACAAATGACGTTTAAAAGTTCAGTGAAAAATGGGATTGATAAAATGGTTGCAGAAATTGAAACTAAATCCATTTACAAATCTTTTCAAGAACAAATATCAGACGATCCATCTGAAGTTATTTTTGAAACAGAAAATTTCATCACTTTTAAAGAAATTCTTCCAACAGAAGATAATAAAGAAATCATTCCAAACTCAGTACAACACAACGTTCCAGCTTGGACATTGTTCGCTATCTTTTTTATTATTGTCCCTCTTTCTATTAACATTGTTAAAGAAAAAAGTCAAGGAACCTTTGTAAGGTTGCGTACAAATCCAGTCTCTTATGCAACCGTTTTAGGAGGCAAAACCCTTATTTATTTAGTGGTTTGTTTGATTCAATTTGTATTAATGCTATTAATAGGCGTGTATCTATTTCCAGCAATAGGATTACCAACTTTAGATATTTCTGGTAGATTACCTCTATTATTTGTAGTCGCTATTTTTGCTGGTTTAGCAGCAATTGGATTAGGTTTATTATTAGGAACTGTTGCAAAAACACAAGAACAATCAGCTCCATTTGGTGCTACTTTTGTAGTTATTTTAGCAGCTCTTGGTGGTGTTTGGGTACCCGTTTTTATCATGCCTAAATTCATGCAAACCCTCTCTAATATTTCGCCAATGAATTGGGGATTAAATGCATTTTACGATGTATTTTTACGACATGGTTCATTTTTAGATATTTTACCAGAAATTAGCATGCTATTTTTGTTTTTTATAGCAACCACATTAATTGCCATAGTTTATAATGAAAAGAAAAACACAGTCTAAACGAAAAGAAATAACACACACTAGTCAAGTACGTGTGCGTTTTGTTGAAACAGATCCATTAGGAATTGTTTGGCATGGTAACTACATTCAGTATTTCGAGGATGGTCGTGAAGCTTTTGGAAGACACCATGGCATTTCTTATTTAGATCAAAAAAGATATGGCTTTGCTACTCCTATTGTAAAATCTAGTACAGACCATAAACTCCCCTTGCGTTATGGAGATATTGCAACTATAAAAACAGTTTATGTTGATAGTCAAGCTGCTAAAATGGTGTTTCGTTACGAAATATATAACCAAGACAATGCCTTAGTTTGTACTGGTGAAACCATTCAAGTATTTGTTGATAAAATAGGTGAAGGAGATTTATGGCTAACAATTCCATCTTTTTTTATGGATTGGAAACAAAGTGTCGGATTATTAAATGAGTAAAACCTACGTTTCATATAACAATATTATTTCTTCACTTGGTTTTGATAGTAAAACCGTTGTTGAAAACATTCATAATGAAATTTCAGGTTTAGAATTAATAGATAATAAAAATGTGCTTCCTGAGCCATTCTATTCTGCATTAATCAATTCAGAAAAACTAGAAATAGCTTTTAATAAATTAAACCCAAAACAAGACTACACACGATTAGAGAAAATGATGATTAGCTCTTTAAGTGAAGTTATCCATAGGTCTAATATGGAATTAAATGATCGTGTAGGCTTAATAATTTCTACAACCAAAGGCAATGTAGATGCTTTAGATGAAACAAATAGGTTTCCAAAAGAACGTGCTTATTTATGTGAATTAGGCAAAAACGTCAAAGAGTTTTTTAACTTTGAAAATGATCCAATTGTTGTTTCAAACGCATGTGTTTCTGGCATTTTAGCCGTTGCTATTGCTAAAAGATATATCCAGCAAAACACCTACGATCATGTATTTATAGTTAGTGGAGATGTGGTAACCGAATTTATTCTTTCTGGTTTCAATTCTTTTCAAGCTTTAAGCAACAAGCGATGTAAACCGTATGATATTAATAGAACAGGAATAAACATTGGCGAGGTAGCAGCAAGTGTTTTAGTAACCAATACGTCAGAAAATCTTGCGAAAGAATCGGTTTATATATTAGGCGAAAGTTCTTGTAATGATGCCAATCATATTTCAGGTCCTTCCAGAACAGGTGAAGGTCTATATAGAAGTATGACATCTGCTTTAGCACAGGCAAACATATTGGCAAAAGATATTGATTATATCTCTGCACATGGAACTGCCACGATGTTTAACGACGAGATGGAAGCCATTGCTTTAAACAGATTGCAACTACAAGATGTGCCATTAAATAGTTTAAAAGGCTATTTCGGACATACCTTAGGTGCTTCAGGTTTATTGGAAACCATCGTTGGAATGCACTCTCTATATAATAATACACTTTACGCATCAAAAGGATTTGAAACCTTAGGGGTTTCGAAACCAATTAATGTTATAAAAAAAACAACACATAAAGAATTAATAACCTTTTTAAAAACTGCTTCAGGTTTTGGAGGTTGCAACACAGCCATCATATTTAAAAAATCAAACCAAACTAAAAATCATGTCTAAAAACCATATTAAAGCTATTGATGCTATCCAAGAGGCTCAAAAAATTGCATTTGCACCATTTGTATTTCAAGCTGTCGTTTCATTAAGAAAACTTGGAATTTTTGATCTCATTTTTGAAAGAAGAAAAAAAGGAGGAATTTCAATAGAAGATATTGCTAAAGAATTATCTCTTAGTGCATATGGCGTAGGTGTATTACTGGAAATTGCTGAAAGTTCTGATATTGTTTCAAAAGACGAAAACAATCAATATGAATTAACAACCATTGGTTATTATTTAAATTCCCATAAAACGGTTGATGTAAATATTAATTTTACACAAGAAGTTTGCTATAAAGGATTGTTTCATTTAGAAGAAGCTATTAAAACTGGAAAACCTGCTGGATTAAAAGAATTAGGAGATTGGAATACTGTTTATGAAGGCTTATCTCAATTAACACCAGAAGTACAAAAAGCATGGTTCGAATTTGACCATCATTATTCAGACGATGTTTTTCAAGAAGCTTTAGAAACTGTTTTTAGAAACAATCCAAAAACCATTTACGACGTAGGTGCTAACACTGGAAAATTTGCTATAAGTGGCAGTAAATATGACGATTCCGTTTCTATAAAAATGGTCGATTTACCTGGGCAATTAAAAATTGCTCTTGGAAATGTGGCAGATGCTGGTTTTAAAGACAGAGTAACGCATCATGAAATAGATTGGTTGTCTGAAAACCCAACACTACCTAAAGGAGCAGATACCATTTGGATGAGTCAATTTTTAGACTGTTTTTCTGAAGATGAAATTTTAACCATCTTAAATGCATGTGCTGATGCAGTTAAAGATGATGGCGAGATATTAATCATGGAAACATTTACAGATCGCCAACGTTTCGATAATGCGAGATTTGCACTAGAAGCTACTTCGCTTTATTTTACAGTTATGGCAAATGGAAACTCTAAAATGTATCCAGCTAAAGTATTTATGAAACTTATTGATAAGGCAGGATTGGTATTAAAAGAAGATATAGCAGTTGGCGAATATCACACCATTCTTGTATGTAAAAAAAAGTAATTACTATTGAATTCTAATTATAACATAACATCTTATTGCCACATAAAGAACAACCAAGTGTCTTTAGATGGCCATGTTATATTTAATGAGCAACATTCAAATTTTTCTGAGTTTATAAAAGCTGCATACAAAGCTCAAAACACCAAGTATCCTAAGTTTTTTAAAATGGATCATTTGAGCAAATTGGCATTTTTAACAGCAGATATTTTGTTGAAAAATCAAGGAATTAATTCAGAAATAGAAAATAATATTGCTTTGGTGTTTTCTAATAAAGCATCGAGTTTAGACACAGATTTGTCTCACCAAAAGGCCATTCAGGATAAAGACAATTATTTTCCAAGTCCAGCCGTTTTTGTATATACATTACCAAATATTTGCTTAGGTGAGATAAGTATTAAATATAAGCTCTATTCTGAAAATAGTTTTTTTATCTTTGAGCGCTTTAATGCCAAGCATTTATTTACTTATACTAATAGTCTAGTTCAAGATAACAAAGCAGAATCTGTCCTTTGTGGTTGGGTAGAATTAGAAGGAGAAAATTGCGAAGCCTTTTTATATTTAGTATCAGAAAAAGGTGATATGAAACATACTAAAAAAAACATAATAACACTATATAATACATAATATGGAAGCTTTAAAACAAGAATTAAAAGAAAACATTATTGAGCAATTAAACCTTGAAGACATGTCTGTTGAAGACATTGCTGATGATGACATGCTATTTGGAGATGGTTTAGCACTTGATTCTATTGACGCATTAGAACTAATCGTGATGCTTGATAAAAACTATGGGATTAAATTAACAGACCCTAAAGAAGGTCGTACTATTTTTGAATCTATAAATACCATGGCTGCTTATATTTCTGAGCATAGAACTAAATAAATTCTTAAAAACACCTCTCGACTGCGCTCGAGAAGGTTTACGTATTTTCAGGTCGAGCGCAGTCGAGATCTAATTAATGTATGACTAAAGGAGTTGCTATAACTGGAATGGGAATTATATCTGCTATTGGAAACAATGTTGCAGAAAATTTTCAGTCGCTTGTGAAAGGTAAAAAAGGAATTTCAAGAATTTCTAAAATAGATACCATCCATAAAGATGAGATTATGGTGGGTGAAATTGATTATACAAATTCAGAATTAGAACAGATATTAAAATTATCTCCCGACAATAATTATTCAAGAACAGGTTTACTTGGCGCTATTGCTGCTAAGGAAGCTGTTGTTAATTCTGGCATTAAAGACATCAATGCTTATAAAACTGGATTAATATCAGCAACTAGCGTTGGAGGTATGGACATGACTGAAAAGTTTTATTATGATTATTTTAAAAGTGATACTTATTTAAAATATATAGAAGCACATAATGCTGGAGATTCTACTCAAAAAATAGCTGATCAATTAGGAATAAACAAAAGCTTAGTTACTACAATTAGTACCGCATGTTCTTCAGCTGCAAATGCCATTATGCTTGGAGCCAGGCTTATTAAATCCGGGAAACTAGATCGAGTGATTGTTGGAGGAACTGATTGCATGTCCAAGTTTACCATTAATGGTTTTAAAACCTTAATGATTCTTTCTGATACTTACAACACACCTTTCGATGAAAACAGAAAAGGCTTGAATTTGGGTGAAGCTGCTGCATTTTTAGTTTTGGAATCTGATGCTGTTATAAAAGCTAAAAATAAAACTGTTTTAGGTTATGTAAAAGGATATGGAAATGCGAATGACGCATTCCATCAAACAGCCTCTTCAGATCATGGAGATGGGGCAACTTTAGCTATGGAAAAAGCACTCAAAGTAGCTGGTTTAGATAATAAAGACATCGATTACATTAATGCTCATGGAACTGCAACTGGAAATAATGATTTGTCTGAAGGTCGTGCTATTATTCGTGTATTTGGAGAAAACACACCAGAATTCAGCTCTACAAAAGCATATACAGGTCATACTTTAGCTGCTGCTGGAGCCATTGAAGCTGTGTATTCCGTTTTAGCTTTACAAAACAATGTGATTTATCCAAATCTGAATTTTAAAACTCAGATGAAAGAATTTAACATCACACCTCAACTAGTACTTAAAGAAAAAGAACTACAAACTGTTATGTCTAATTCATTTGGATTTGGTGGAAATTGTTCAACTGTTATATTTTCAAAAGAACCATGAAAAAGGTCTATATAAATAGTATTTCTAGCATAACACCTCAAAAGACTTTCGATAATTCGGAGTTTTTAGACGAGGTAATTATTCATGAAGAACCTGTTGTATTTGCTGTAAATCCAAACTACAAAGAATACATTCCTCCTGCTGCTGCTAGACGCATGGCAAAAGGAATAAAAATGGGTGTTGTTGCCTCTAAAACAGCATTGAATGAAGCTCGTTTGAACAACGTTGATGCTATTATTACTGGAACAGGTATGGGTTGTTTACGTGATTCTGAAAAGTTTTTAAGTGGTCTTATTGACAATAATGAGCAATTTTTAACGCCAACATCATTTATTCAATCGACACATAATACAGTTGGTGGTCAAATAGCTTTGGAGCTTCAATGTAAAGGTTATAATTTTACATATGTACATGGTAGTAATTCGTTTGAATCTGCTTTATTAGATGCGAAACTCCAATTAGAACTAGATGAAGCTAGAAATATTTTAATTGGTGGTGTTGATGAATTAGGAGATCATACTACTAAATTACACGAGCTAATACATCATATAAAAAAGGAAAAAGCATCTACCAAAACGCTTCTTGATTCTAAAACTAAAGGGACTATGTTTGGTGAAGGAGCTATTTTCTTTGTATTATCAAATATTAAACAGGAATCTTCGTATGCTGAAGTTACTTCAGTGAGTATGTTTAACACGTTACCACAAAATGATGTTTCTAAAACGGCTTTAAATATTTTAAACGAAAACAACTTAACTATTAAAGATATTGATGCTATTGTTTTAGGTAATAATGGCGATGTTGAATTTGATGGATATTATAATGTATTAACTTCAGAAATATTTAGCAACACACAACAAATTTGCTACAAACATCTTATTGGAGAATTCAATACAGCTTCTCCTTTTGGTATGTGGATAGCGTCAAAAATCTTAAAAACACAAAAGCTTCCAGATGTTTTAAAACTAAATGAAACAGGAGTCTCTTCATTTAAAAACATTTTACTTTATAATCAGTATCGTGGAGAAAATCATAGTTTCACCTTACTTAAAACATGCTAAATTTTAAAACAGTAAACATACTTACACTTATTGTTTTAATTGGTTTATTTATAGCTTGCTGGATGTTTAGCTTTTCTTTTTTGTGGTTTGTTTTAATAGGCTTAATCTGGTTTTTATTAACAGCTTTAGGCTCTGGAATTATAGGTTGGAACTATCATGTTAAAGCATTAAACTCGAATCCATCCATTACAAAAAATCAAGTGGCAATCACATTCGACGATGGCCCAAATCCAGAGTTCACTCCAAAAGTTTTAGAACTCTTAAATAAGCACAATGCAAAAGCCACGTTTTTCTGTATTGGGAAACAGATAGAAAGTTATCCGGAACTCTTTAAAAACATTATTGATGAAGGCCATTCAGTTGGAAATCACACTTATTCACACAATAATATGTTTGGTTTTTTTAGTACAGAAAAAGTGATTTCAGAATTAGAACAAACCAATAAAATAGTTTTGGGAAAAACTGGTTTAAAATTAAGCTTATACAGACCAGCTTTTGGAGTAACAAATCCAAGAATTAAAAAAGCACTAAAGACAACAAATCTTCAGGCAATTGGCTGGAATAAACGCTCCTTAGACACAACAAATTTAATTAATGAAACCGTTTTAAAGCGTGTTACAAAAAACATTAAAAAAGGAGATGTTATTTTGTTGCATGATTCTAGTGATAAAACAATATGGGTTTTGGAACAGTTATTGTTAATTTTACAAAAGCAAAATTTACAAGCTGTAACTGTAGATAGCTTATTTAATATAAAACCCTATGCGTAATCTTGTTTACCTATTTTTATTTTTAACTATTAGCATTCAGTCTCAAACAAAAATGTCTTCATCTGAAGCACATGCTTTAAAATCACTTGTTAAAGAACAAGCATTAACTACTAAAACTATTTTTAGCGATTTTACTCAATACAAGCATTTAGATTTTTTAACTAACGATATTATTACCAAAGGGAAACTTGCTTTTAAAACACCAAATCTTGTAAAGTGGGAATATACAGAGCCTTACAAATATACTGTGCTTTTTAAAAATGAAACACTTTATATAAACGACGAGGGCAAGAAAAATGAAGTAGATATAGGTTCTAACAAATTGTTTAAGCAATTAAATAGCCTAATTATTAATAGTATAAAAGGCGATATGTTTGATGATGATGCTTTTCATATAATGTATTACAAAACAGACAAAAATAGTCTTGTCCATTTTATTCCTAAAGACAAAAAATCTTCAAAATACATTGATGCGTTTCATATTACATTTAACGCAAAAGGCGATGTTCTTGAAGTAAAAATGATAGAGCCATCAAGAGATTTCACCAAAATTGTTTTTACAAACAAAGAGTTAAACAAACCTCTTTCTGATGCGGTATTTACTAATTAGCTTTTGTGTTTTATTGGTTTCTTGTGGAAGTTATTCTAAAAAACAAAACTTTCAATTAGACAATTCGGCATCTAAAAAATTTGAGAATCCATATTTTTCAGATGAAACAAAAGACTACGTTTATAAAGCAACAATTGATGTATATGATAATTCATTTGGAGGCCTTTTAATTATTAAAAAAATTACTGATAAGGAACATCGTATTGCTTTTACTACAGAAATGGGTAATAAGATGTTTGATTTTACTTTTACTGAAGATGAATTTAAAGTCAATTTTATTCTAGATGAGCTCGACAAAAAAATGCTTATTAACATTCTAAAAAAAGATTTTAAAGTGTTAATTACAGAAAATCTTAGTGTATCAAATTTATATTCAGAAAATAATAATCGTATTTTTGAAACCTTAATCTATAATAAAAATCATTATTATTATTTTAATAGAAACCAACTAACCCAAGTAATAAAAGCTAAAAACGGAAAAGAAAAAGTTGCGTTTTTATTCACAGACATAAATAATAATATTGCAAACAAAATTTCAATTAAACACAACAATATTAAACTAGAAATAAAATTAAAATCAATAATCCGATGAAAAACCTAATTTTAACTATTACATTCATTGCATTTAGTTTACCTACATTTTCTCAAGTTAAGGTAAGACCAGGATTGAGAATGGGACTTAATGCTTCTAATATTACAAATCATTATAATTCTGAAAGAGTTCTTGGAATAAATGGTGCCGTGTTTGTCAACCTACACTTATCAAGATTTTACGAATTACAACCAGAAATGACTTATTCTAATCAAGGGTTTAATGGAGGTAATTATACTTACGTTGATCCTTATTATGGCGATATTATTCATGTAAATGAAGATGATATAAGCACTCATTATTTTGGTATTGCAATAGCTAATAAGTTTTTTGTTTCTCCTAAAATTGGACTTCATTTTATAATTGGTCCTAGTTTAGACATAAATATCTCAGATAATTCTAGAGGAGATATAACTCCTGCAGATATTTCTTTTTTTGGAGGTATTGGTTACGAATTCCCAATGGGATTAGGTATTGAGGCTAGATATAAACAAGGGTTTGTTGACGTAAGAGATGGTTATTATGATGATTATTATGGCGACTATAATTATGACAATGAATACTATAATGGAAATAACAAACTAAACTCTGTATTTCAGTTTAGTGTTTATTATAAATTTGGAATGTAATGTTATTAAAAGATTTTTATAAATTAAACGACTTATTTGTTTCTGAAAATTTGGCGACTGCTAAAATTACTATTAACAAAGACCACGATGTTTTTAAAGGTCATTTTCCTGGAAACCCTGTTACGCCAGGTGTTTGTATGATGCAAATAATTAAAGAGATTACAGAGCAAATAGTTGATGAAAAGCTCTTTATGGAATCGTCTAGCAATGTCAAGTTTATGGCTATTATTAATCCTGAAAAAACACCTGATTTAGTTTTAGAGTTAGATATTATTGAAACAGAAACTGGATATAAGGTAAAAAACAATACGACTTTTAATGATACTGTGGCATTAAAATTGACTACAAACTATAGAGTAATTTAAATTTGCGTTTTTGAAATTTTTACCCATTATTATATCAATTATCTGCTTTACAACTCTTTCACTCGAATTGAGTGAAGTACGTATAGCGTATAAAGAAGCAGCTAATGACAAAGAAAAAGTAGCTTCATTTTATAACATGCTTTTAGACGTTGATAAACAAAATAATGTAGCTTTAATAGCTTACAAAGGTGCTTCAATTGCATTAAAAGCCAAATATGCCAAAACCATTAAAGACAAAAAAGATGGTTTTATTGAAGGTGTTTCTTATATTGAATATGCCATAGAGAAAGAGCCTAATGCTATAGAACCTCGGTTTATTAGATTAGGAATTCAAGAAAATACGCCCAAAATCTTGAAGTATAAAAACCATATTGAGGAAGACAAACTCTTCTTGCTTAAGCAATACAAAAACATACCTTCAAAAAATTTAAAATTTCATATTAAAGACTATATATTACAATCAAGCCTTTTTTTAGATATTGAAAAAGAAACCATAAAAAATCAATAACCAAAATGAAAAAAATCACTATCCTCCTATTATTTCTATTTACTCTTTCTATTTCTGCTCAAGATGTTATTGTAACAACAAACAATGAAGAGATTTCTGCAAAAGTTGAAGAAATTCATATTGAAACCATTTCCTATAAAAAATTTAACAATCTTTCAGGACCATCATATCATATAGAGAAATCTGATGTAGCTAAAATTATTTTCGAAAATGGAGACGTTGAAACTTTTGACGTTGTATCCGAAGATAATGATGAAGAGGAAGCAACCATGGAAGAAACTGAAGCTTTTTTAATAGAATATATAGGTAAATATTGCTATGATGATAATGGATATTTAAAAAACAAATACAAAGCAAAGTTTGAAGGCGACTATTTAAGGCTAATTGTCATGAATAAAGATAAAACCAAGGAATTGAGTAATCATCTATTCAATTTTAAAAATGTATATTCATTTAGAAGACCAGACAGAAGAGCCGACAATCTTGCTTATTTAAATTTTTATGTGCCTTTTTTAGCAAATGAAAAAAAAGATAAGTGGGATAAACTTAAATTGGTAATGAGTGTTGAAGGCCATGAAAATGCGCAATCTATTGTAAATGCATTAAAACATTATAACTACCTACTTAAAAATAAAAGTAAAAAACCTGGCCAAAAATTTTAATCTGAATTATTTAAGCTATCTCTTTAAATAAGAAGAAAAATGAGTAATTTAGGAACAATAACAAAAAAGGCTTCATTGAAGTGACTAACGAGTTTATTAAACAAAAAATTACCGATTTAAATGTATGTGTCATTATTCCAACATACAATAACCAACATACACTAAAACGCGTTATTGATGGTGTTCTGGAATTAACCAACAATATTATTATTGTTAACGATGGCTCTACAGATGCTACTTCAACCATCCTTAAAAATTACCAAAGCATCCAACAAATACATTTTACTAAAAACAAAGGCAAAGGCTTGGCGTTAAGAGAAGGCTTTAAAAAAGCTATTTCTTTGGGTTATAATTTTGCAATTACAATCGATTCAGATGGACAACATTTTCCAAGCGATATTCCAAATTTTATAAACGAACTCGAGCAAAGTAAGGAAAAAGACATACTGGTTATTGGAGCCCGAAATATGAATCACGAAAGTGTTCCTGGAAAAAGCAGTTTTGGAAATAAGTTTTCTAACTTTTGGTTTTGGGTAGAAACTGGCATTAAACTTCAAGACACACAGTCTGGATTTAGATTGTATCCGTTAAATGTGATTAATAATCTAAAATTTTACACCACTAAATTTGAGTTTGAAATTGAAGTGATAGTCAAATCTGCATGGAAAGACGTGGACGTTAAAAACATTCCGATTCAAGTGCTTTATGACGAAAAAGAACGTGTCTCACATTTCAGGCCATTTAAAGACTTCACCAGAATTAGCATCTTAAATACTTGGTTGGTTATTTTAACTGGTATCTACTATTTTCCAAGACGTCTTTTTAGGAATATTAAAAAAAAAGGTCTTAAAAAGTTTTTTCTTGAAGACTTCTTAGGCAGTAACGATTCGCCAAAAAAGAAAGCACTTTCAATTGCTTTAGGAACTTTTATAGGTTTTTCTCCTCTTTGGGGACTTCATACTTTCTTAGTCTTAACACTTGCCCTTTTTTTAAAACTAAACAAAACCATTGCTTTTGCATTTTCTAACGTAAGCTTGCCTCCTTTTATTCCATTTATTATTTATGGAAGTTTAGAATTAGGACAGTTGGTTTTAGGTCAACAAGTTTCTTATTCTATAGAAGAAATGATGGAAAATTTTGAAGCATTTAAACATCTAAAAACGTATCTTGTTGGAAGTTTTACCTTAGCTTTTATTGGAGCTATTGTTTTTGGGTTTATAGGGTATATTTTCTTCAACTTTTTTAATAAGAAGGAGATAGCATTAAATAATGACTAACGTTTTTTACAACATACATACATATTTAGCCTCAAAAAAAATTGTAGGCTTTTTTGCTTTAATCTTTCTTGCTTTAAGCTTAGGTTTTTTAGCTTCAAAAATCACATTCGAAGAAGATATCACGAAGCTTATTCCTGCTAATAAAAAAAATTCTGATGCTCAAAAAGTATTAAAATCTGTCAACTTTGCTGATAAAATTATCGTTAATATAAAACGAGAATCTGCTGGTTCAATTAACGATTTAACACAATACGCCACACAGTTTATTGATAGTATTAACAATACGTCTAGCGATTATTTTACCAAAATTCAAGGAAAAATTGAAGATGAGGAAATACTCAATACCTTAGATTTTGTCTATAACAATCTACCTCATTTTTTAGAGGAATCAGATTATAAGACCATACAAAATAAGCTTCTAAAAGACAGCATCGAAGCCATAACTAAAGCCAATTATAAAACCTTGATTTCGCCTTCTGGAATGGTTGCAAAAGAAACTATTTTAAGAGATCCTTTAGGCTTATCGTTTTTAGCTTTAAAAAAATTACAACAACTAAGTTTTGGTAATGAGTTTACAATGCAAAATGGCTTTTTGTTAAGCAAGGACAAAAAACATATTCTGTTATTTATAAGCCCAACACATGCTTCTAGTGAAACTTCAGAAAACGCTCTTTTTTCTGAGCAACTTTACAGTTTAAACACCAAATTAAATCATGCTTTTAAAGGCAAAGTAAGCAGCGAATATTTTGGTGGTGTTTTAGTAGCTGTTGCCAATGCAAAACAAATAAAAAAGGACATTCAATTAACTGTTGGAATTGCCATAACTTTTTTACTAATCATCCTTATCGTTTTTTATAGAAGGCTAAGTGTGCCACTAATTCTGTTTACACCAACTGCCTTTGGCGCTTTATTAGCTGTAGCTTTATTATTCTTAATACGAACAAGAATTTCGGCAATATCCTTAGGAATAGGTTCTGTATTGCTTGGTATTACTTTAGATTATGCCTTACATATTTTAACACATATTCGCAGTAATAACAATGTAAAGGCATTATATCAAGAAATTACCAAACCGATATTAATGAGTAGCTTAACAACGGCTTTAGCCTTTTTATGTTTGTTGTTTTTAGATTCTCAAGCGCTTCAAGATCTTGGGCTTTTTGCAGCTCTTAGTGTGTTAGGTGCTTCAACTTTTGCGTTGATTTTTATACCACTTGTATATAAAGAACAAAGTCATGCTAAAAAATCAACCGTTATTGATAAGGTTGCTTCTTACTCATTTCATAAAAATAAATGGGCTTTAATTGGATTGGCTTTATTATTTTTCATGAGTTATTTTACATATAACAAAGTAACTTTTAATAACGATTTAGCCAATTTAAATTTTGAACCAACTGAGCTTCGTGAAGCCCAAGATAGATTAGATGCCTTAACAAATATCAATTCGAAATCAGTTTATATAGCTGCTTACGGAACAAATGAGAATAACGTGCTTCTTGCTAACGACAGCATTTTTTCAACCTTAAAAGATTTAAAAGAAAAAGATAGTATTATAGGATTTAGTTCCATTAGTGCTTTAATAAAATCTACTGAAATTCAAAAACAGCAACTTACCACTTGGAATAGCTTTTGGTCTGAAGAAATAAAGCAAAACACACAAAACAATCTCATTGAAAGTGGTTTGAAATTAGGCTTTAAACCATCTAGTTTTCAAGAATTTTACACGCATTTAAATTCAGGTTTTACAACTTTAGAGATAGAAGCCTTTAAAGCATTCAAAACCATTTCGGTTGACGATTACATTGCCACTAAAGATAATTTTACAACCATTACAACTCTTGTAAAATTGAAAGACGAACAAGCTGAAAATTTGTTTAACAAATTTGAAAATGATTTGCAAACCTTGGTTATCGACAGAAAACAAATGAATGAAACCTTTTTAGGGAATCTTAAAACCGATTTTAATAGTTTAGTTGGTTATTCTTTTATAGTGGTATTATTACTTCTATTACTATTCTACCGAAGTTTTTCTTTAACCTTGGTTACCCTTCTTCCAATTGCTTTAACTTGGTTTTTAACCATCGGAATAATGGGCTTGTTAGATATTCAGTTCAATATTTTCAACATTATTATTACGACTTTTATTTTTGGACTAGGTATCGATTACAGTATTTTTATTACCAATGGGTTGCTCCATGAATTAAGAACTGGAGAAAGTTCTTTACCAACACACAAAACTTCCATTTTACTTTCTGTAATTACAACTATTTTAGGGGTTGGCGTTTTAATTTTCGCGAAGCATCCTGCTCTGCACAGTATATCTTTGGTATCGCTAATTGGTATTTTATCTTCCATGCTTATTTCGTTTACTTTACAACCTATTTTATTTAGTTTTTTTATTGGAAGCAAGCATAGCAGGTCTTCTCCAATTCTCATGTTTATTCATTCTTCTATCTCTTTTACATATTATGGTTTAGGTGGCTTACTATTGTCCTTAATTGGAATTGCAGTTATGAAATTGGTTCCAATAAGTATGAAGATTAAAATGAATTGGTTCCATAGAATTATGTCGAAATTCATGAAATCGGTTTTAGATTCTTATCCGTTTTTTAGAACAAAAGTAATTAATGAATCAAACGAAACGTTTGAAAAACAAGCCATGATTATTGCTAATCATACATCATTTTTAGACATTTTGGCTATTGGTATGCTCCATCCAAAAATGATATTCTTGGTAAACGATTGGGTTTATAATTCTCCATTTTTTGGCAAAGCAGTTAAGCTTGCAGGTTTTTATCCTGTGTCAAGTGGCATTGAAAAAGGAGTTGACCACCTACAAAAGAAAGTAGATCAAGGCTACAGTTTAATGGCTTTCCCCGAAGGCACACGCTCTTACACCAATAAGGCGAAACGTTTCCATAAAGGCGCTTTCTTTTTAGCTGAAAAATTCAAACTAGATATCGTTCCAGTAATGATTCATGGAAATTCTGAAGTTCTACCAAAAGGAAATTTTGTAATTAAAAGAGGAACTATTTCGGTTAAAATATTAGATAGAATTCCTTTTGAAGATGAGATGTTCTCAGGAACAACCAGAGATACCACTAAAAAAATAAGCGCCTATTTTAAAAATCAATTTAATGATTTTAGGAAAGTAATTGAAGGTGAAAAATATTTTCACAGTGTTGTTTTAGAAGAATTTAGATACAAAGGCGATGATTTGTACAAACAAGTGAAGCTTGATTTGAATACTAATAAAGATTCATATAAAATCATTATGGATGCAGTTGGAGCAAGAGACAGTATTCTTCATCTTTCAAAATCTTGTGGGCAACTAGATTTCTTATTAGCATTGGACAGACCAAATAGAAAAATATTCACCTATTTTGAAAACAAACCAGTTAGTGACATTATTAAAAACAGTTATCTAAGCAATAATCATTATAAAATTTCAGTTTTAGAAACGGTTGAGGCTAATTTAAATAATAAGGCAAATGTTCTTATTTTAGGTGCAATTAATCTTACAAACAATCAAATAGAAGTGGTAATAATGAATGGTGTTACTAAAATTATTTTGCTTCATTCTAACTTAGATTTATATTCAGAAATATTTAAAAATCAATCTTTTAAAGTTGTTCATCAAATAGAAAAATGTACCATACTAACTAAAACAGAAGGCATTTGAAACCAAAACCTAAATACGATATTGTTATAGTTGGCAGTGGTTTAGGAGGCCTTGTTTCGGCAGTCATTCTTGCAAAAGAAGGCTATCATGTTTGCGTTTTAGAAAAAAACCAGCAATATGGTGGCAATCTACAAACATTTGTGAGAGACAAATCTATTTTCGATACTGGAGTTCATTACATTGGTAGTTTAGATAAAGGACAAAACCTAAATCAATACTTCAATTATTTGGGTATTATGGATGAGCTTGCTCTAAAAAAAATGGACGAAGAAGGCTTTGATGCTATTACTTTCGATGACGATGAAAAAGAATACAAATATGCTCAAGGCTACGAAAAATTCGTCAATAGTTTAATTAAAGATTTTCCTGAAGAAGCATCAGCTATTCAAGCATATTGCGATAAGATAAAAGAAACTTGCGACAAGTTTCCTCTTTACAGATTAAAACTTGGTAGACCTTATCCAGACGGTGTTTTTAAATTGCAAACCAGAAAGTTTTTGGAATCCATTACAAGTAATAAGCGCCTTCAAGCTGTCTTAGCTGGTAGTAATTTTTTATATGCTGGAGATGGTTATAAAACCCCTTTTTATGTCCACTCTTTATCTGTAAATTCATACATACAAAGTTCCTATAGATGTTTAAATGGTGGGAGTCAGATTACAAAATTATTAATTAGAAGACTTTTAGAAGCTGGTGGAGAAGTATATAAATATCATGAAGCTGTTCAGTTCGAGTTTGAAGACGATAAAATAAGTTCCGTAATTTGTGCAAATGGTAATGAAATTAAAGGAGATATGTTTATTTCGAACATAGAACCAAAATTGACACTGAAACTTATTGGAGAAGGAAAACTAAGAAAATCTTACACCAATCGAATAGAAAATATAGAAAGTACTATTGCAGCTTTCAGCCTATACATTGTTTTAAAACCTGGTTGTTTTAAATATTTAAATAAGAATTATTACCATTTCAAATCGGTAGATGCTGTATGGAATGCACAACATTACACCCAAGAAAGCTGGCCAGAAAACTACATGTTATCTATGGGAATCAAAAAGAATAACGACGAATATGGCGATAACATAACCATAATGACATACATGCGTTATGAAGAAGTTGAACCTTGGGCAAGCTCGTTCAATACAGTTACTAATAAAAATGAAAGAGGCCAAACTTACGAAGAATTTAAAAAAGAAAAGGCTGAGAAAATCATTATAGAATTAGAAAAGAAATTTCCAAATATTAGAGAGTGTATTCATGAAACATATACCTCTTCTCCTCTATCCTATAGAGATTATATTGCAACAAATAGAGGTTCTATGTATGGCTATGCAAAAGATGTCAATAAATCCATGCAATCCTTTATTTCTCCCAAAACTAAAATTGAAAATCTACTCTTTACAGGGCAATGTTTAAACATGCATGGTATTTTAGGAGTTACTATTGGAGGCGTTGTTACTTGTTCCGAAATTTTAGGCCAAGAGTATTTATTGAATAAAATTATTGAAGCTAATAATCCGTCAAAAGAAGAACACGTATGAAATTAGCAACCTACATTTTAACATCTTTTTTATTTGTTAGCCTGATGTCTTGTGGTGTTTCTAATTCTTTGGAAGATGTTCCAGATGTAAGCGCGTATAACCAAAAAATTCCAGAACGTGAAAAAATTACAGACACCTCCTTTTCTACTAAAAATGGCTTTCTCACAAAAAATCAATTTGGTCAATGGGAATTATATGTTACAGGAGATCCTTTTCAAATAGGTTTACAAACGGGAAGTTTAACTCAAGAACTTTTTGAAAAACAAGAACATGCTTTTTTGAGTAAAGTGGACGAAATAGTTCCATCAAAATTCAAACAAAAATTATTACGAAAACTCCTAGCTTTGTATAACCGGAAAATGTATTTACATATTCCAGAAGAATACAAATCTGAAATATTGGGTGTTTCAAAATACGCTGGAGACGATTACGATTATGTTGCCGACGATTATTTAAGAATCCTTTATTTCCATAGTGCTCACGATATTGGTCATGCACTTCAAGACTTGATGTTAGTAGGTTGTTCGTCTTTTGCTGCTTGGGGAAATAAAACCGAAGATAGCGATTTAATTATTGGAAGAAATTTCGATTTTTATGCTGGAGACGATTTTTCTAAAGATAAAATAATCGCTTTTGTAAAACCCACAAATGGTTACAAATTTATGTCTGTAACTTGGGCTGGAATGATGGGAGTAGTTTCTGGCATGAATGATCAGGGATTAACAGTCACTATTAATGCTGGAAAATCTGATATTCCATGGGTTGCTAAAACACCTATTTCCATTCTTACTCGCGAAATTTTACAATATGCTTCCAATATCGATGAAGCTATCGAAATTGCCAAACAACGTCAGGTTTTTGTGTCGGAATCAATTTTCGTTGGAAGCGCCAAAGACAATCGAGCTATAACCATTGAAGTATCACCTAATAATTTCGGTGTTTATGAGGTTGAAAATTCCAATCAATTAATTTGCTCCAATCATTTTCAAAGTGATGCTTATGCAGACGATGAAAAGAACACAAAACATAAAGCTGAAAGTCATTCGCAATATCGTTATAAGCGAATGGAAGAACTTTTAAACGAAACACCAAAATTGACTCCACAATTAGCAGTGGATATTTTAAGAAACAAAGAAGGTCTAAAAAACAAAACAATAGGCTATGGAAATGAAAAAGCCTTGAATCAGCTTTTGGCACATCATGGCATTGTTTTTAAACCAGCAGAAGGTATGGTTTGGGTATCTTCAAATCCATATCAATTAGGTGAATTTGTAGCTTATAATTTAAATACTGTTTTTAATGAAGCACCTAAAAACAACGATGCAAAACCATTAAATAATAAAACGCTTACTATTGAAGAAGATCCTTTTCAATACACAGAAGCCTATTTGGATTATGAAAAATATCGCATACTAAGTAGGCAATTTGAAAAAGCCATTAGTAATGATGAAAACCTTGTTCCAATCATGCTAACTGAATTACAAAATACAAATCCAGAGTATTGGCAAGCTTATTATTTAATAGGGAAATACAATTACGAAAAAAAGTATTACAGAGCAGCATTAAATGCTTTTGAAAAAGCAAAAACTAAAGAAATTACAACAGTTCCTGACCAAGAACAGATAGATTTGTATATTAAAAAGATTAAAAGGAAATTAGACGAATGATTCCCGAAATAGAAAAAGCATCAACTCAAGACATTAAAACCTTTCAGGAAGAAAAATTGAAAGGTTTATTACAGTATTTAAATTCACACTCTCCTTATTACAAACGTGTTTTTAAAGAGCAGAATATCGATATTAATTCGATTAATACGCTTAAAGAACTAACGAAGATTCCAACCACAACAAAAGATCAGTTGCAACAATACAACGATGATTTTTTATGTGTTCCTAAAAACAAAATCATCGATTATGTAACGACTTCTGGCACTATGGGAGATCCTGTAACTTTTGCATTAACAGACAGCGATTTAAACCGTTTGGCTTATAACGAAGCCATGTCTTTTGCTTGTTCTGGTGTAACAGAAAACGATGTCATGCAACTAATGACAACCATAGATAGACGTTTTATGGCTGGTTTAGCTTATTTTCTTGGAGCTAGACAACTTGGAGCTGGAATCATACGAGTTGGAGCTGGAATTCCAGAATTGCAATGGGATTCTATTTTAAAATTTAAACCTACCTATTTAATTGCTGTGCCATCTTTTCTATTAAAACTGATTGAGTATGCCAAACAACATGATATCGATTTAAAAACATGTGGTGTAAAAGGTGCTATTTGTATTGGCGAGCCTTTACGAAATCAAGATTTTTCATTAAACACCTTAGCTGAAAAAATTACGTCGCAATGGGAAATACAGCTATTTTCTACTTATGCCTCAACAGAAATGAATACGGCTTTTAATGAGTGTGAAAAACAACAAGGTGGACACCATCATCCTGAATTAATTATTGCTGAAATTTTAGATGAAAAAGATCAACCTGTTTTAGCTAATCAAGTTGGTGAATTGACTATTACCACTTTAGGAGTTGAAGGTATGCCTTTACTACGTTTTAAAACTGGAGATATGGTTCAAGCACATACAGAAGCATGTGGTTGTGGCAGAAACACCATGCGTTTAGGACCCGTTGTTGGCAGAAAAAAACAAATGATAAAATATAAAGGCACTACTTTATATCCTCCAGCAATGGATAATATTTTAAACGATTTTAGTGAGGTAGAAAGTTATATTATTGAGATATCAAACAACACGATTGGTACAGACGAAATCTGTATTAAAATAGCAACCAAAACACCGACAGATAAATTACTATCCAGAATTAAAGATCATTTTAGAGCCAAGCTACGAGTCTCTCCAAGAATAGAAATTCATGATAAAAAAGAAATTCAAAAATTGCAATTTCCAATCATGAGTAGAAAGCCTGTTATGGTAATTGATAAACGACATATTGATTCGTAAATAAGTACTAATTTCTTTTATTAAACTAAAACAAAAAAGCCCTTACATTTCT
>Ga0209345_10000958_pt1 | contig 37007 bp, 30 predicted proteins | sample Cruoilmetagenom7_FD_187294 | JGI IMG/M metagenome (GOLD analysis project Ga0209345, IMG submission 187294) | Oil polluted marine microbial communities from Coal Oil Point, Santa Barbara, California, USA - Sample 7 (SPAdes) (version 2) | ecosystem: Environmental > Aquatic > Marine > Oil seeps ...
CAATAATATCAATATCGGCTGTATTTTTGGTAAAGGCATAAGTGTCAGGAAAAAGCCAACCTTCAGGGTTAGCTTGCTTAATTGACAATTTTTTCGCAATAGCCGCTATCGATAAATTAGCCAGTTGGTGACTGATATCAGGATGTTGTGCTAATTGTGCTAGTACTTGCTTAAACGTAGTACCTTCAATAAAGGTAATAGAAAATTGATGTTCCTTACCTGAAACAACGACTTTAAGTAGCTCGATAATCGGCATATTTGCCTGTACTTGATAAGTACCTGACTTTATTTCACTGTGCTCAGAATTAAATATAATATAACTGCGTAACCAAAAACGACTCTCTAGCCAACCTTTAGTGACTAACTGTGTTGAGAAAGCATTAAATGACGTACCCGGTTTAATGGTAATAAAAGCGACTTGCTCTACGGCTAATGGTTGCTGAACCTTGAGTTGGGCAGTGATAAAGAGCCCAACAACAGCTAAAATACTTAACATTATCACCAGTGTTAAGGTGATAAGTGATTTTCTAACCATTAAGGGCAAACTAAGCAGTTTATTTATCATTTTGTCTTTTAATTTTCCATACCTAAACATTGATTTTGTATGCTGGCAACACTTGAAATATCTAATTGCTGACCATTAAATGTTTTAACCGGCACTATACCTAAAATGGCGTTACTAATAAACATCGCAGCAATATTATCCAAATCATCAGATAAATATTGTCCCTGTTGAATACTTGGGTTGTTTAACAAGATATTAGCTCTCATTAAACCGGCTACTCCTGCTGTAGCTAATGAGGGCGTATACCACTGACCGGCCTTTAGCCAGAAAACATTAGCGCTACAACATTCAACCACATAACCATTAGCGTCAGTTACTAACAAATCATCCTCTAGGCGTTTATCTAACTCAGCTCTTAATAACACTTGTTCTAAACGATTTAGATGCTTGATACCCGCTAGCATTGGGTTAATGCCTAGCTGCTGTTCACTAATCCCCACACTAATCCCCTGCTGTTGCCATTGGGGATAAAAGGCTGGATAATCATGCAATGAAACAATTACCCTAGCCTGTTCTGCACCAAGGCGTGAATAACCACGCCCACCACTACCGCAAGTGATCATTACTTTGACTATGCCAATTTTGATACCTGCACTAATGTTATGCAAGTTGTCTGTTAATGCCATCAGATCAAACTTAGGTAGACCTAGTTGCTGACTTTGCTGAACTAAGCGATCGATGTGTTGTGCTAACATCAGCACTTCACCGTGTTGTACTAAAGCGGTGGTAAAACACCCATCGCCATAAGCTAAACCACGATCATCAATTGCAATCGTGTTAGCTGCTTGTCCATCTACAAAACTTACCACCATAATTACCATAAAAAAGCCTGAATACTTAGAGTAAGTATTCAGGCTTAAGACCTTGAGTTCAAGCGCTATTCGCATTAAAGTTAAATTAAATCTAACCTCAGTAGTTGATCAGTTCAGTGTTTAAATTTTCTTAAAGATCAATGAACCGTTTGTACCACCAAAACCAAATGAATTACACAAAACATAATCTAAATTAGCATCTCGTGCCGTATGCGCAACATAGTCTAGATCACAGCCTTCATCAGGGTTATCCAAATTAATCGTTGGCGGTACTACACGGTTAACTAACGCTTGAATACTAAATATCGCTTCAACTGCACCAGCTGCACCAAGTAGATGCCCGGTCATTGATTTCGTTGACCCCACCATAACGTCATAGGCCAAATCACCAAACACCGATTTAACCGCATTAGTTTCAGCAATATCGCCAGCCGGTGTTGATGTACCATGGGCATTAATATAACCAATTTTCGCAATATTTACCTTAGCGTCATTAATGGCATTTTGCATAGCTAAGGCAGCACCGGCACCATCTGCCGGAGGTGAAGTCATATGATAAGCGTCGCCACTCATACCAAATCCGACCAGTTCGGCATAAATTTTTGCACCACGAGCTTTCGCATGCTCGTACTCTTCGAGTACCAATACACCCGCACCATCACCTAAAACAAAACCATCTCGGTCTTTGTCCCAAGGACGGGAAGCCTCTTGTGGAGCATCATTACGTGTTGACATAGCACGTGCCGCGCCAAATCCGCCCATGCCTAAGGTTGTTGATGCCTTTTCCGCACCACCAGCAACCATAGCATCAGCATCACCATAGGCGATCATACGTGCAGCATGACCTATGTTATGTACGCCGCTAGTACAAGCCGTCACTATTGAAATATTAGGCCCTTTCATACCAAACATAATAGATAAATGACCGGCAATCATATTAATGATGGTAGAAGGAACAAAAAATGGCGACAGTTTACGCGGGCCATTTTTTAGTAATTTCTCATGGTTTTCTTCAATAAGACCTAAACCACCAATGCCAGAGCCGACAGCTACACCGATCCGTTGAGCATTTTCTTCCGTGATGTCTAAGCCCGAGTCTTTAATAGCTTGCACGCCAGCGGCAACGCCATATTGAATAAATAGATCCATTTTCTTGGCTTCTTTACGAGCCATATAGTCTTGAGCATCAAAATCTTTTACTAAACCGGCAAATCGCGTTGGATACGCTGTGGTATCAAAATGCGTAATGTTAGATATGCCACTTTTACCAAGTAGTAAGTTTTGCCAGGTTGATTCAGGGCTATTGCCTAAAGGGCTAAGCATGCCAAGACCGGTAACCACAACGCGTCTCATGAGATGTGCTGCCTCCGATAGAATTGAATAATAACGGGTGTTTTATTTAACTGATTTAAAAAATTAATCCATGATTTAAAACAGTTATTAATATTTTAAAACAGTAAAAACAAATCAGGCGGTAATTAAACCGCCTGAAATCAATCACATTCGTTTGTTATTACTGGTTAGCAGTAACGTAGTCGATTGCAGCTTGAACTGTGGTAATTTTCTCAGCTTCTTCATCTGGAATTTCAGTATCAAATTCTTCTTCTAACGCCATTACTAATTCAACAGTGTCTAAAGAATCTGCACCTAAGTCGTCAACAAAAGAAGCTTCAACTTTTACTTCGTCTTCGCTTACACCAAGTTGCTCAATAGTAATCTTTTTTACGCGTTCTTCGATAGTACTCATTTTTTTTCCTTTACTAGAAAATACAATTTTTCAAAATTGTGTGTAGTTTATTCGTCAAAAGCCAACCATGCAAGCTTCTAATTTTACTTTTTTGCTGGTCTAACCTGTTGACAGTTTATAATTTATTCGAATTTAACACAAAGTAAGCAAAAAGCGAACTTTTGTTAAACCATGTACATACCACCATTTACGTGTAATGTTTCACCCGTAATATACGCTGCAGAATCAGAAGCTAAGAAAGCAACAGCATTAGCAATTTCTTCAGGTTTCCCTAAACGATTAGCCGGAACTTGTGCAAAAATGCCTTCTTTTTGCTCATCCGTCAATGTTTGTGTCATATCAGTATCAATAAAACCAGGAGAAACCGTATTCACCGTAATGCCACGTGAAGCAACTTCACGTGCCAATGATTTAGTAAAGCCAATCAAACCAGCTTTTGCGGTCGCATAATTAACCTGACCAGCATTGCCCATCGTACCAACGACCGAACCAATATTAATGATACGTCCTTGGCGTTTTTTCATCATAGCGCGCAAAACTGCCTTACTAATTTTAAAAACTGACGTGAGATTGGTTTCAATGATATCATTCCATTCATCATCTTTCATGCGCATCATCAAATTATCACGCGTAATACCGGCATTATTGACTAAAACATCAACTGCACCGTGTTGCTCTTTAATTAACTCAAACATAGCACTAATTGATGCATCATCAGTGACATTTAACACTAAGCCTTGGCCTTCACCTAAGTATTCACTGATATTCGCCGCACCGTGCTCTGATGTTGCTGTACCAATAACCGTACCCCCTAGGGCTTTAAGTTGCGTAGCAATAGCTTTACCTATGCCACGACTTGCACCTGTTACTAAGATGACTTTACCTTCTAATGAAAACATATAATTTTACTCTACTGATGCTAATGCTTTAGTTAATGACGCACTGTCATTAACAGCTTGACAAGTTATGGTTTTATCAATGCGTTTTAACAAACCTTGCAATACTTTACCAGGGCCTGCTTCTATCGTTTGTTCAATGCCACTTTGTGCTAAGAATTGAATCGTTTCAGTCCAACGTACCGGACTATATAGTTGTTTAATTAACGCGATTTTAATGGCTTCAACTGAGCTCTCTGTTGCAACGTCAACATTATTAACAACAGGAATGCTAGGTGTACTAAAAGTAACATTGTTAAATTCTTCTGCCAATTTTTCTGCCGCATCTTTCATTAGCGCACAATGTGACGGAACACTGACCGGTAATGGCAATACCCGTTTTGCGCCTGCTGCTTTACATAATACGCCAGCGCGCTCAACGGCATCTTTATGCCCGGCAATCACTACTTGTCCAGGTGAATTAAAATTTACTGCAGAAACAACTTCGCCATTTTCAGCTTTTAAACAAGCTTCAATGATCATTTTATCATCAAGGCCAATGACTGCTGCCATGGCACCAACACCTTCTGGTACTGATGCTTGCATAAATTCACCGCGCTTTTCTACTAATTTTACCGCATCGGTTAAAGAAAGCACACCCGCACAAACTAAGGCAGAATATTCACCTAAGCTGTGGCCAGCTAACATGGCAGGTGTTGTCAGTGTAGAAGCATGCCATAAGCGCCACAGTGCAACACTTGCGGTTAGCAAGGCTGGTTGAGTGAAGTTTGTTTGGTTTAACTTTTCAACGGGTCCTTGTTGCACCAACTGCCACAAATCGTAACCTAGAGCTGCAGAGGCTTCAGAAAACGTTGCTTGTACAACTTCATGCTCAGTAAAATCTGCTAACATCGCTAGAGATTGAGAGCCTTGACCGGGAAAGACAAACGCTAAATTATTTTGCATTATTAGACCTAATTATATTTAATTTTTTTAACTGTGACAGTGTAAAGCTCACATTGTTCTACACCGCCTTAATTCGTCAAGCTTAACGTTATAAACAATGCGTCACCAAGAAACTTATTCTTTATGACATAAACTATGTTCAAGCTTATCTTTAATTTTTGCTGGAACTTGTCGTTCAACCTCAGTAACTGCCTCAATAATAGCGGTATAAAAAGCTGTTACATTGGCGTTACCATGGCTTTTTACCACAATACCGCGCAATCCTATCAAACTTGCACCGTTATACTGGTCGGGGTTCATGGGTTTAAACAGTTTTTTTATGGTACTTGATAACAATTTGCCGATAATTTGTGCTAAAAAGTGCTTTTTAATAATTTCTTGCAGTTGCGTGTAGACCATTCTGGCCACACCTTCACAGGTTTTTAAGGCAACATTACCAACAAAGCCATCACAAACAATGACATCGGCTTTGTTAGTAAAAATATCATTACCTTCAATAAAACCAATATAATTAATATCATCATTGGCCAATAAATAACTGGCAGTTTGTTTAATATGATCACTACCTTTATTGTCTTCTTCGCCCATATTCAATAAAGCGACTTTCGGGTTTTCAATGCCATCGACTTCTTTTGCCATGACTGAGCCCATGATGGCAAATTGATATAAGACGCTAGAGTCACAAAAAACATTGGCACCTAAATCCAACATAAAAACATGTTGATTGGGTTTATTGCTCGGTAATGCAGAGATTAATGCTGGACGCTCAACACCCGGTAAAGTTTTTAGCACAAAGTGAGCCATTGAAAAAAGTGCGCCGGTATTACCCGCGCTAACACAAGCTTGGGCTTGACCATCATGTACTAAATCTAGTGCTTTACGCATAGATGACTGTTTTTTATTGCGCAAGGCATAAATGGGCTTATCATCCATTGCAACAACTTGTGTTGTCGGGAAGATAGTTATTCTTGGGTGTGGATAAAATTGTTTTTTTGAAAGCTTTTCAACAATGACACTTTCGTCACCGCATAATAATAAGTGGAGATCAGGAATATTTTCTACTGCAAGTATAGCAGCAGAGAGTGTTACATGGGGGCCTTGATCGCCCCCCATAACATCTAACGCTATGGTTAGATTAATCAAGGTAATCGTTACAGATTACTTATTGATTACTTTAACACCTTTGTAAAAGCCATCAGCTGTTACATGGTGACGACGATGAGTTTCACCAGATACTGGATCTGTTGATAAATGCGTTGCCGTTACTGCGTCATGTGAACGGCGCATGCCACGTCTTGAACGAGACTTTTTGCTCTTTTGAACTGCCATTGCCTACTCCTAAAAATTCGGTTATTAGCTAATAATTAACTATTTAAGTTTTTCAATACATCAAATGGGTTCGGTTTCTCTAGCTCTTCCGGCAACTCACCCCAAACACTATCAGATGGAGCTTGACAGTCCTTGATTGAGTGCCTTGGAATTAATGGAATCGCGAGTAAAAACTCATCTTCCACTAATTCTCGCAGATTAATCTCACCATTTTCATCTAATTCAATTGCGTCATAATATGACGGCAACTCAGCTTCTGCTTCAACGTCTTTCACTGGACTAAAAGTAAAACTTACCTCTAATGCCAATTCGAACCTTTCAGTACATCGCTGACAAATTAATGCAACTGTTGCCGATGAAGTGCCTGATATTACTATCAACCCCTGTTCATCCACAGCAAAATTAGCACTCACTTGGACTTGCTCACATTGTGCATCACACACAGCAAGCAATCTATTCATCCCAGATACTTCAAAGTATCCGTCACACACGAGCTTTCGCTGTGCGCTTCTAGATGGGTCTATCGTTATCGGGAGTTTAAGATTTTTCATAAGGCGCGCATAATAAAGTGCCTACCGGCCTGTGTCAAAAGAAAAATAGCTAAATTTGTTTAAAAACTCAAGATAGGCCATATATTAACAGCTATCTGTTTATATTTTGAGTGATATTAATGAAAAAACTTGTTTTAGGCTCCACCTCTGCTTTTCGCAAAGAAATTTTAGCTAAACTGAACATTCCCTTTGATTGTGCTAAACCTAATATTGATGAAAGCGCATTAGACAATGAATCGCCGGTTGCATTAGTCGAACGTTTAGCTATTGAAAAAGCCAAAGCTGTTGCCAGTGAGTTTCCTGACGCCTTGATCATAGGTTCAGATCAAGTTGCCATGTGTGATGGTGAAATCCTAGGAAAACCACATAATTTTGAAAATGCCGTTAAACAGCTAGAAAAATTTAGCAACAAGACCGTCGTTTTTTATACCGGTCTTTGTGTTTATGACAGCGGCTTAGATTACACCACAGCATTAATTGAACCTTTTCTCGTACATTTTAAAGATCTTTCCCGTACCGAAATAGAAAATTACCTTCATGCCGAACAACCTTATAATTGCGCAGGCAGTTTTAAAAGCGAAGGTTTGGGTATTTGTTTGTTTGAAAAACTTGAAGGCAATGATCCTAATACACTTATTGGCTTACCCTTGATTAAACTGGTAGAACTTTTAAAACAACACGGCTTAGATGTTTTAGCTGAACAAAAAAGTGCTTAATTATAGGTTTAAAGTTAACAACAAATCTTCGACCAAAAGCACTGACCTATTAAATCCATTAAGTAAGCTCTGATTGGGAACAAACTTAATAGGCTTGGTATTACTTCTTATATAGAGTGTTACTGGTGATGAAAATAATCCGTACAATCAACACGGCTAGAACAAGAAAATAGTGCTTGGCCTAGTGACGCTAATATCGAGTATATATAATTAACGACAAAACAAACGATACTCGTACGATAAATATGACCGGTATCGTTTTAATTATTATTCGGGTCGCATGCACCCTGCTCTGCACATTGCCTGTCGAACCTATCAGTTAAATTTCATTAATTTCAATGTATATAATTGTAACTGAGGTGATCTATTTATATTTTAAGCTTGAATTATCAACATCGCTGCTCCATAACTTAAACTATGTAATCATTTACTTTAAGCTTGTATAAGCGATGTTTAAATTTCTTTTCATTATAAGCATGTTATTACCTACTGTTTCTGCAAATGAAATAGGGGTAAACGCGTTAAGTGATTTAAATTTTGTCGAATTAAGCGTTACTGAAATTGATCAAACTGATGAGTTAGACTTTGATAGTTCAGCATTGATACCACACACCATTATTCAATTTCCACATGATAAATACATTAAGTTAAGTTATTTTACTCCTTTCATTTTTCAATCTTATTTTCAAGGTTTTCACTCTCGTGCCCCACCACGATTTATTTTGCCAGATACGTTTATCACATAACATTCAAGTTTTTGTTATTGATTAATGGTCTTATCACCACGTTAAGTTAATAACAGCGCTAAATAGCAAAATCTGAATGAAAGATATATAGCATAACCGCGTATATTGTTTTGGTAACTATTGGTTCTGTCCACAAAGCAATATACTGCGGTAGCAGCAAAGTTATTAACTGATGAAAAATAAATATTTAAGAGCATTTGTGGATATATCAAGCAGCCCATAAAAGCGCTTACTACCCAGTGCGTAAAAAATTAAGAGATAAATATGAAAAAATTACATTTAGTTAACTTAGCAGCCACTGACAACATAATATCACCAGAGCAATTTGAAGAAATTAATCTAGCATCGCCAGCGGTAGAAATATTCACTGACTTTAAGGTTCATCAAGCTCTGATGATTGATGGTGAAACTATGGCAATAACGGCATTACAATTGATGTTAAAAACACATGTTCGAATGAATATTGTCGTTGCTGAACACGATAGTTTTATTGGTATTATCAGTACCAATGAATTGTCAGAACAAAATATTGTAGCAAAGCTTTCTAAAGGTATTACCCGCGAAGATGTATTGGTGAAAGATTTAATGATCCCTAAATCAGATTTTCATGCGTTTGATTACAATGAGTTACTACGCGCGTCTGTTGGTGATGTAGTGTCAACTTTAGAAGATTATCAACTTCGCCATTGCCTAGTACTAGATCGAGAAAGTCATCATATCCGGGGCGTAATTTCATCTAGTGATATAGCAAGGAAACTACATATCAATATGGACCTAAATGTTAAGCAGTCATTTGGTTCGGTTTATGATGTTGTCCATCAAAAAGCCAGTTCGATGTAAATAAACGAGAATACGGCCTGGCATTCACTAAGTGATGTCATTGCATTTACAGTTAAAAACGAGTAATTATTTAACTTTACCTGTTGAGCGGTTTAGTTAACTTGGCTTGCACAAGGCCGTTATCTGAATCGCTATTAAAGCTTATTGATTAACTATTGATACCTAACTAAGTCTGAGTTAATGATGCCAAAATGAAGACAATGTAAAGTAATCGAAAAAATTTAAAGGTCTGAAAGCCAATAGCCTAATAATGAAGAAAAACTCTTATCCATTACTATACTTTTAAATTTTCTCGTTTAAAGTCAGCTTTACCTGACAAAGCTCTACTGTTAACTATATAATTCAGTTATTAGTTAATCCCCGTTCGGGTTAAGCTACTTTACCCAACAATGCTATTTAAATGCCTATCAGCGTTATTTTTACGCCCAATAGCTCGCTATTGGTTTGTAAAAATCCCTTGCTAAGCGCCTAAATTCCATCATTGCACTTCTTTTAATCTTTCACTTAAAAAATATCGTGAATAATTTAGCCAATAACACTATGAATCAACAGGTTACAAAGTCCATTAACCCGAACTGAGGCTAGTTAAGTAACCGTAGAACTAAATATAAACATGCTTACTGCACATCAGCTTTAGTTAATTTTTTTAATACTTTTTCAAGCGATGGCTCTAACGGTGCTTCAATTTTTATTCGTTCATTACTTAACGGATGAGTAAACTCAATGCTGGCCGCATGCAAAAACAAACGTTTCAAGCCTAAAGTCTTCATTTCTAGATCAAAATCTTCATGACCATATTTAGCATCACAGGCAATCGAATGCCCCTTTGTTTGACAATGCACGCGAATTTGATGAGTACGTCCGGTCACCGGAAAAGCTCTAACCAGCGTGGCGTTTTTATAATGCTGAAGGACTTTAAAACGTGTTTCTGACTCTTTACCGTTAATATTATCAACGACCACAACACGCTCACCTGATTTTAAATCATTTTTCTTTAAACTTTCAGTAACACGGGTTAATTTTGTCGACCAGCGGCCTTTCACCAACGCATGATAAAACTTTTGTACGGTCTTATTACGCAATTGTTCATGTAAATGTCGCAAAGCCGAACGTTTCTTAGCAACCACTAAACAGCCCGAAGTATCTCTATCAAGTCGATGCACTAGTTCAAGCATTCGTGCATCTGGGCGTAAAGCTCGCAGCGCTTCAATCAAGCCAAAACTTAAACCACTACCACCATGCACTGCCATACCTGAAGGCTTATTAATCACAATTAAACGTTCATCTTCAAATAATATTTGCTTTTCTAAGTTCGCAACAACGTTTAACTGCGTAGAAACCGTATTAGTATTTTCCGAAACGCGAATAGGCGCAACACGAATAATATCTTCGTCAACTAACTTATATTCAGGTTTAGTACGCTTTTTATTAACGCGAATTTCGCCTTTACGTAATAAGCGATATAACATGCTCTTGGGCACACCTTTTAGGGTTTTAACTAAAAAGTTATCGATACGTTGACCGGCATCTTCGCTGTCTACCGTGAAAAATCTAACTTGAGGTTTTGGGCTATCTGTCATATCAGTTTTACTAGGAACTATAATTACGCGCAGTTTAGCATATTTTTTTCGAATTAGAGGCAATTAAAACGAGGATTTAATTGGCTTATCTGAAAATAAAGTGTGATAATAGGATGGTTACCGCTATATTCTAGCCGTAACAAGTAAAAAGGATGCTTTAAGCGAGACGTAAGAGGCAAAATGCGGCCACGTTAGTATTAGACAATTTTACAAAATATCATTGTCTAGATATTAAAAGTAAGGCCTATTGCGAATTTGACGCGTGTAACTTGTCAAAAACAGCGCATAAACATATTGTCCGGCGCAATAAAGCGATTATGTAATTAAACAGAAAAAACAAGTCAAACTTTCAATCGTTAAATTATTAGAAAACACGATAAAAATATCGAACTAAAATTAACGAAGCACTTAATTTTCTGTTGCGCACAGCACACAGACTGAGCACATAAAGAATCAATTTTACTGTGACGTTAAGCGTCGCAGTTATATTAAACAATCAGAATTTTTAACAGCTTGCTGCGTAATATGGCGTAGTAAGATTGACACCCGTGAGGCTGACAAATTGCTGTTACCATAGCGATAGATGACTTTGTGTTCTAAGCAATGGTGTGTTGTGACTAAAATGAGTCACACAAACTATGAAACGTATGTTAATTAATGCTACACAATCTGAAGAATTGCGTGTAGCACTTGTAGATGGTCAACAACTTTATGATTTAGACATCGAAAGTCCTGGTCACGAACAAAAAAAATCCAATATATATAAAGCAAAAATCACCCGTATAGAACCGTCGCTAGAAGCGGCATTCGTTGATTATGGTGCTGATCGTCACGGTTTCTTACCGATGAAAGAAATCGCTCGTGAATACTTCCCTAAAGGTTATAGCTTCCAAGGTCGTCCTAACATCAAAGAAGTATTGCGCGAAGGCCAAGAAGTTATCGTGCAAATTGATAAAGAAGAACGCGGCCAAAAAGGTGCAGCGTTAACTACTTTTATTAGCCTTGCTGGTAGTTATTTAGTGCTGATGCCAAACAACCCTCGTGCCGGTGGTATTTCACGTCGTATCGAAGGTGATGAACGCACGGACTTAAAAGCCTCATTAAGCAAGCTAACCTTACCCAAAGGTATGGGCTTAATTGTTCGTACTGCTGGTGTTGGTAAAGAATATGAAGAACTTGAATGGGATTTAAACGTTCTATTACATCATTGGAACGCGATTTCAGAAGCGGGAGCAAGTCGTCCGGCCCCATTCTTAATTCACCAAGAAACAAATGTTATTTTACGTGCAATTCGCGACTATTTACGTCGTGATATTGGTGAAGTATTAATTGATCGCCCGAAAATTTTTGAAAGTGTTAAAAAGCACATTGAAATTGTTCGTCCAGACTTCTTAAGTAAAGTTAAACTTTACACCAATGACGTACCTTTATTTACCCATTATCAAATTGAAACGCAAATTGAAACTGCCTTTCAACGTGAAGTGCGTTTGCCTTCTGGTGGTTCAATCGTTATTGATCCAACCGAGGCATTAACGTCAATCGATATTAACTCTGCCCGAGCAACTAAAGGCAGTGATATTGAAGAAACAGCCTTTAATACCAACTTAGAAGCCGCCGAAGAAATTGCTCGTCAATTACGCTTGCGTGACTTAGGTGGTTTAGTGGTTATCGACTTCATCGATATGACCCCTGTTCGTCATCAGCGTGAAGTTGAAAATAGAATGCGTGATGCTGTCAAACAAGACAGAGCTCGTATTCAGTTAGGTCGTATCTCTCGCTTTGGTTTACTCGAAATGTCGCGTCAACGTTTACGCCCTTCTATTGGTGAAACTAGCCAAGGTGTATGTCCACGTTGTAGTGGTACAGGTCATGTTCGTGGCGTTGAATCACTCGCATTATCGGTATTACGTTTAATGGAAGAAGAAGCCATTAAAGACAATACTCAACAAGTACAAGCACAAGTACCTGTACCTGTTGCGACCTATTTGTTAAACGAAAAACGTCGTTCAGTATTTCATATTGAAAAGCATCACAGCGTAAAAATTCTGATCATCCCTAATCCAAACATGGTAACACCACAATATGAAGTTATCCGTGTACGCAAAGACGAAGGTATTGAAGAAGCTAGCTACGACATGCCAATTAAGCAAGCAGCACTTGAAGAAGCTGTTATGCCTAAATTTGATAAAGAAGTCAGTAAGCGCGACGAGCCTTTACTACAAGGTATGTCATCTCCTAAACAAGCACCGAAAAAACAAGAGGCAGCGCCTGTTGTAGAACAAACCGCTGAATCAAAAGGTTTCATCGCAGGCGTTGTTTCTTGGGTTAAATCACTTTTTGCTGAAGAGGAAGAAGTTAAACCGGCACCGAAAATGCCAGCAGAAAACACGGCTAAAAATAATGATGAACGCCGTCCACAGAGAGGCCGTCAAGGTCAACGCCGTAATAACCGTAACGATTCACGTAATGAAGGTCGTAATGACACTCGTAAGACCAGCCGTAACGATACGCGCAATGACAAGCGTAAACCTCAAGATACTGTTGACAATAAAGCGAATACTGCAACTAAAGTTTCAACACCTGCTAAGCCTCAAAAAGAAAGAGTGCAAAAGCCGAAAGAAGAAAAAGTTGCTGAACGTCGTCAACGCCGTAACAATCGTAAAAAAATACGGGTTAATGCCAGCGATACAAACAGTAGCAATGCTAACCTTGAAAATAGAAAAACAGCCAGTAATCCAGTTAAAGCAACAGCAACTGAAAAAAATGCTGTTGACGCAAGTAAAGTTGAAACTTTACCAGTAGTGGACACAGTAGCAACAACCAATAATGTTGAGAACACAACGGTTGAACAAACGACTGACAAAGCAAAAGAAGAACAACGTCCAAGAAGTCGACGTTCTCCTCGACATATGCGTGCACACGGTCAACGCCGTAGACAAAACGCTGATGCAAGCGATATTAAAAGTGAAATAACTGAAGATCCAGTTACCGCTCGATATCCTGAGCAAAGTGCTACTGCATCTAATGACAGCGCAAGTGAAATAACAGAGTCGACACCTACGGTTGCTGAAGTTCAAAAAGTACAAGCTGATGCCTTAACTGAAGTTATCAACAATCCTGACAATGAAGTTCAACAAAACCTAGCTTTTGATGAGCCTGAAGTTACAGATGTTAAAACTGAAGTAGAAGCAACGGAAAAAGCAGCGATTGTCGCTGAAACAGTAAAAGTTGAAACAACTGAAGCAGCTGAAGCAGCCACTGATGGTATAGTTCAGGTAGCTAACGTCAATGTTGATAATTCAGCCAGTAGTGAAGATGTTATTGATACTGAAGATGATAAGGCTGAGGCACCTACGGTAACTGAAGCTAAAGTTGAAGAGCCAATGGTTATTGAACAACCGGCTGTAATACCTGACGTTGTAACATCGACAGATGATAATACTGCAAATGCTCCAGTAGCCACGGTTGACACTAAATCTGAAGTTGCGGATGAAAAACCGAAAAAAGTACGTGCTAAAGTAAAAAACATTAAACGCAAAGTTAAAGCGGCAGCAAGTAAAACATCAGGTAAAGCATCAGCGCCTATGACGAAACCAGAAACTATTGTCAGTCATGGTAATATTCCTCGTGAGTTTGTTGCGAGCGAACAGCGTGCATTACATGCTAAATCTGGTCGAACGGCACTGGTTAGTGATGCCACTAGCCGTCATTCAGCGGGTCCAACGAAACCAACACTTGATTAAGTTGTTTCGCTTGTCTTCATTGTAACAATATGAAGCACTGAAAAGTCAAAAGCCAATTGTATTATACAATTGGCTTTTTGTTATCTTAAGCTAAATTCTGTTAGATATATGTACTAGCACACCATCTAATACCAATATAAAAATCACGGGAGAGGTAGATAATACCCCGTTAATCAACAAAGCAATTTAATGAAATACAGGTAAAAGTTAATTGCCAGGCGCTAGAATAAACTTAAATAATATTGGTTAGCACTAAAGGACGAATAGTATGAAGGCAAACTATCTCGATTGTTGTTTGAAAACGACTTACGCGTTTGTTAAGCGTTTAATCAAACCATCACTGGCATCTTCAACTAAATCTAACACAAATTGAAAGCCTTTAGCGCCACCATAGTATGGATCTGGCACTTCTTGCTCATCAAAGGTTTCAGCATAATCGAGAAAAAGTTGTATTTTATATTGCAGATTTGCAGGGGCAACTTTGCTTAAATCTTTAATATTTTGTTGATCCATGGCTAATATTAAATCAAATTTTTCAAAGTCTTGCACAGTAACTTTACGTGCCTTAATTTTATCAAATGAATATCCACGTGCAATACCTGCCTTTTGCGCACGATGATCAGGCTTCTCTCGTGCGTGTGAGCCAATAACACCAGCGGAGTCTATCATCAAGGAAAGCGCTTGTGCTTTCTGACGGAAAACAGCTTCTGCGCTTGGTGAACGACAGATATTGCCCATACAAATAAACAATATCGATTTCACAGTTGATAAGTCAGGTTGGTTAGCCACAGATAAATTCCTATTTTTTCTTCAAATAAATCGACGGATGATAAATACTATAACAATAAACCATTATTCAATGACTCTGGTTTGAATTCAAGTATTGAAAACAATTAGCCTTGAGTTAAATGGCCGGTTTTAACCCAAATCAATGTATCTTGCTCTACAAATGGTTGATGCTGACTCAAATGTGGGCTTCTAATCCAACACCCAGTAGGATAACGGCCAAATTCATCAATTAACTCACCACTAATAACATATATTTCTTCACCGCTATAATGACGATGTAAAATAAATTTTTCACCTGCCGGCCAAAAAACTAAAGCAACAGATTCAGTTTCAAAGCAATGCAAAGGTTTAACTTTTAAATTACCATTACCCTGTTGCCACTTTTGTTGTTGTGTATCAACAGATATGCGCTGGGTATCTAACGGGGAAAATTGGTGAAGTTTTACCAATAGTTCACAGCCATCTCTACTAAATGGTGCATGGATAAAGCCTTGAGGATTACGAAAATAGCTGCCGGCAGGAAAGTCACCGGTTTCATCCGAAAAAATACCTGAAAGGACAAAAATTTCTTCTCCTAAAGGATGGTTATGAGAATGAAAACTTGCTCCTGCATCATATTTAACCATACTGGTTGCATGACCACTTTCACGGTTTTCACGCGCTAACGGTTTGCGCCATACTCCAGGTAAAGGACTCGCTTGCCAATGTTGCTCTTGAGTGTGAATAACTACGCGCTTTGTGAAATCCATATTCAACATAATGCTTCCTGTTCCTTGCATTTATACTTATTTAAAATAATTTAATAACAAGCAATCAATAATCGCTTGTTATTAAATCGATAGCCATAAAATAGCTAATTTGGTATTTACATTAAAAAATCAACTAACTATTTCATAAAACTATGCCTTGATATGAATATTTCTGCTACATTATTTTATATAGGAAGATTATAATCTTACAAAAGTATTAGTCTTTACCGTTTTTACATTATTTGTCTAAGATAAGGTATGTATAGGCTAAACTCCACTTAAAAGACAACGCTAGTAACAACATAGTCCAAAAACGAAAAGTTAGGTACTGAATTTCATCATAGGTCATGTTTATGAGAAAATATTTACCATCTCAAAACATTATTTATAATACACCAACACTTTATCATTCACTCAGATGAGCATTTATTTTTGATATTTTCACAGTTAAGCAAATGGTTCTCTACAGTATTAATTACTACGCTATTAGTCGGCATCGTTATTAGTTTTTCTCTTCTTATCTATGATATTGACCAAAAAAACATTACTGAGAACAATAGTCGCTTTACTATCACGAGTAGTTATTACATAGATGAAACTAACACCATTACGCTCAATAGTGTTTTGAATGATGTTAACTTCACCGACAGTGATTTAAATGCAATACCTTATGCACTAGCAAAGCAAAGTTATTGGATAAAATTATCTCTGCATTATCCTATTGGTGAAATATCAAGGTCAACGAGTGAAAATCAACAAATTTTAATGAAAAATAATCACAATGAGCCAGTGATACTGATGGCTGAGCACAGTAGACTTGAAACCTTTACCATCTACGAACTCAATGCATTAACACCACCAACAGTAATATATAATAAGCAGTTAGTTTTAGAAGATTTAAATCAACAGATATCCCCTTACGCCCGTTTACAGCTCAATCAATTCGGTCATAGTGAATACCTTATTCAGCTTAAGAACTCTGGACCACCTAATATTCCTTTACTGTTATTTACTGCGCAAGACTTTGAACAGCGGCAAATGCTATCGCAACTGGTATATGGGGCATTTATCGGTATATTGATCATTATGGCAATATATAACTTAGTGCTATTTTTTGCTGGTAAAGACAAAGTTTATTTATTGTATATTGGCTACTTAATTTCTGCTTTTGTGGTACTTTCTTCATTAACAGGTTATGGCTACTTTCTGTTTTCCAATCAGGTAATGCAGCTATTTAACCAGTACCTGATATTTGCAGACTTCTTGCTTATTGCATTTTTATTGCTGTTTACCCTTTATTATCTCCGTTATGACCGCTTAAAGCACTGGGCTTATAAATGCTCACTTATAGTAGCGGGCATTTTAATTTTATGTGCGTTTTATTCCCTTGTACTTGATGAATTAGCACAAGCCAAACTGTTTTTTTCCTTACAGCCAGTTTTTTATATCGTTGCACTCTTTCTGATTTTTAATCGTTTAAAACATGATTTTTCCTGGGCACGTTTTTACTTTTTATCTTGGTTACCGTTATTAATTGGCGCTGTTATTCAACCTATGGTGCTACTAAACAAACTTGAATATAGTTTTTTAACCGCTAATGCTTTCCTGTTCGGTATCATGATTGAAGTAACATTTATGGCATTTGCTTTGGCTGATCGTATTCGTCGAAATGAACAAGAAAAACTGACTATGATTGCTTATCATCAAAGTAACCACTTACCTAGACAGACAAATTTAGATCATAAAATCAGCCAAATTTTAGAAGCAGATAATCAAGACTTTACGGTTATAGTGATCAAACCAGAACAGTTTCAACGCATCGAGCTGTACATTGATGAACAAACTCGTATTGAATTTTTTCAACACTTAAACCAAAAATTATCATCACTGTTTAGATTTAATGATGCAGTGTTAAGTATTACTGATCAATATGAAAAGCTCTGTTATTTAGAAAATTCTAGCCTAGCTATGGTGATTGATAACACACGTAATGAACAAGATATTAAGTTAACCGTTAATTCAATCCAACTCGCCGCTAATGAGGCTTTTTACATTAAAGACCTTAAACTGCCATTATCAGCCTATATCGGCTTAGCCGACTTTCCTGAACACGGCAGTTCAAGTGCTAGCCTCATTAGTAATGCATCAATCGCCGCAAATGATGCAGAATCAAAACAGTATAAGTGGTCTTACTTTTCACCACAAAATAACCAACACAATCACTCTTCAATTCAGTTGGCTATTGATCTTCAGCAAGCAATAACTGCTCAGGGCTTCGAGTTATTTCATCAGCCACAGATAGATTTAAAAACAAATAAAGTTTGCAGTAGTGAATGTTTAATTCGCTGGCAGCATCCTGTACTTGGCAATATTTCACCTGATGTCTTTATTACCATTGCTGAAGACTTTGGCTTAATGCCATCGTTAACATTATGGATAATAGAAACAGCACTTCGCCAACAAGCAGCACTCACTGAAAACACCGGGCTTAACCATATGGTATCTATCAATATCAGTGGTAAAGATCTTATTCAAACAAACTTTATTGACGATGTATCTACAATAATTAAACGCTGTGATATTAGAGCAGAGAAGATGATTTTTGAACTAACAGAGTCAATATCTTTTGCCCAAAGCAATATAGCGATAACGACCATAGAACAACTTATTGCCCTTGGCATTACCATTAGTATTGATGATTTTGGTACTGGCTATTCTTCAATATCACAAATTAATAAACTCCCTTTCCAAGAGTTAAAAATAGACCGAGAATTTGTTGAGAACGTTTGCAGTGATGAAAAGCGTAAAGTTATTGCTGAAGCGGCAGTAAAAATGGCTAAAGGGCTGGGCTTAGAAGTTGTTGCAGAAGGCATAAACAGTAGCTTAGATGAAGCAACATTACGCAGTTTTGGCTGCGATATTGGTCAAGGTTATTACTATGCTAAACCCATGTCATATGATCATTACCTAACATGGCTTAATAACTTATCTAATGGCCAAATACCAGCAAGTTTAGAAGGTGAATATATACCAGCAAGTAAATAGTCAAAAATAACAACCTTGGTTCAAGATAACACTCAAACCAAGGTTATACCAAGTCTATTAAGTTTGTTCCCACTCAGCGCTTACCAGCGTTTTGAGAACAACGATCATTTTGTGAATATAGTTATTCTATACGAAGGAAATTATCGGCCTGGTAAGCTCCCTGAGGGTGATTTTAAAAGCCTGACAGGCCGTGTTATTGATTTCGATAAGGTTCTTACAGGGATGTGAGTCATTAGAACAACGCCGGAGCAGTTGTCGAGAATAACCATTATCTTCAACCAATGCCTTGCCTGCATGGATGTCGGTACTTAGGTTCAGTCTGGAACTATGAACCTGTGCCGCTAAACCTTTTAAATTTCACTGAGTGGGAAGAAACTTAGTAAAATTGGTATTATTGATAGGTAATTACGTTGTGCATAGCTACGTTCTAGCCCAGTACAACAATATCAGTATAAGCGATTAAAACAATTGATTTTCTAGCGTTTTGCCATTAATTAGTTGCGCATATAACCAATTATTTTTTTGCAGAAGCAGGAGTAAATCCATTTCAATACTCGCATTGTCTTGTCCGTTCATTACGGTCAGTAAGTATTCTTTATCTTGTGTCATAGTGACTTGATTCACCCCTTGCAATTGTAAAACTGTCGCGATAATTTCAGGATAGTCTTGTTTCATTCTGAGGGTGATAAACCTAACGCTATCATCAATATTAGCTGAACGATGCTGCTTTAACTGACCTGCTTCAAGATAAAGAACTTGGTCACATAAACGTTCCAGCTCACTAAGATCATGAGAGCTTAAAATAAAATTAACATCACCAGCTTGCTCAGAAACAATAGCACGGATCTCTTTCGCGTTTGCAGGGTCAAGACCTGCCGTTGCTTCGTCCAACATAACAATTTCAGGACTACCTAATAAAGCTTGTGCAATGGTCGCACGTTTTCGCATTCCGTGCGATAGCTCACTTGGCTGGCTGTTACTGGCATCGGTTAATGCCACCATTTCTAAAACTCTCGCCGTATCGTGTTTTGCGCGCTTACTACTCATCCCCTGTAAACGTGCATAAAAACTTAATTGAGTTGCAATAGAAAATCGAGGATCTAATTGAGCATCTTGTGGTAAGGCCGATAAGCGGCCGAATAATGCTGAATTCCCTGGTGCATGTCCTAGAACACTAATGCTGCCTGATGATGGCTGAATGTAGCCACACAACAAACTAAATAGTGTCGTTTTACCTGCACCATTGGGGCCAACTAAAGCCACTGGTGCACCTTTTTCTAAACAGAACTCAACATCAGTTAGGGCAATTTTGTCACCGTATCGTTTGGTCACATGCTTAACATCGATAATTAAACTCATATTGATGCCCTCTTCATAACTAAGTTACTCGCAAAAAGTAACACAAGTGTTTGTATTAAAGGCAACCAATACTGACTTGCTACAACACCACTTTGAGATAAAATACTCTCTATTTGCTCACCTGGAAATAATAAATTGAGATAAAACTCCTGTCCGAATTGATAGTTAATAAAAGCAATAACTAACGGACCTAAGCTAAAAAAAAGTACGGCTGCGACTATTGCAAACCTAGCCGAATGAACCCAAGTATTTAATAATGTCATAAGGGCAATAAATGGCATCACAACAATAATCACTTCAAATGACAATTTAGCGCCCAACTGTAAGCTTGCTAACAGTAGGCTTAAATCACGAATACTGGCTAAAACCGCCGTAGCTAATGCGGTCATCACGATTAATACCGCAATAATAAACAGTTGGCCTAAATATCGCCCCAAAATAATTTCTGTTCGAGTTGAACGCAAAGTCAAAAACCGTAATGTGCCACGGTGCTTATCAGAACAAATCTGATCACTACAGACTGATAAGGCAAACATAGGGAAAAAATAAACTGCCACTAGCCAATAAATGGCATATTCTGATACTGGCCACTCTAATAAAGAAGATAAGCCTAAAGCACCAAAGAGATCTGATGCCATACTCTCAAAGGAATTAGAATTGACGATATCAGCTGCTGAACTGATAAAATAATAAAGGATAATAAACCAGATAGTAGCAAATGCTAATAACGATAATAAACCGCGTTTAGTTTTAAATAAGCGGACCATTTCAAAGCTAATGATATTGGACAGTCTAGATAGATTAATATTCAATCGGCACCAATTATATTTAGTATTTTTAATACCTTAAAAGTAAACGTCATAAAAAGCGAGCTTTATCCTAAGCAGTAATGTTAAATAATTATACCAAGTCTATTAAGTTTGTTCCCACTCAGAGCTTACAGGCCGTGTTATTGATTTCGATAAGGTTCTCACAGGGATGTGAGTCATTAGAACAATGCAGGAGCAGTTGTCGAGAATAACCATTATCTTCAATCAATATAGGTGTAGGTATTCAGGTTCAGTCTGGAACTGTGAGCCTGTGCCGCTAAACCTTTAAAATTTCACTGAGTGGGAAAAAACTTAGTAAAATTGGTATTAATACCTTAGTTAACAACATAGCGATGTACCTAAGTGTTTGCAGACTCGAAGGTTAGTGTTGAGCACAACAAAGAATGCAGTGCTTAACGTTGGAATATTGTGCAACCATAAATAAAATAGCGACATAGTCAGAATTGCATTCTGACTATGTCAATAAACGACAAGTCGCTTTTAATGGCCTTATTCTAAATAACAAATTTTATTCTGGCTTTAGCACCTTTCGAGCTGTCTATTTGCGGTGTACAAAATAATAACCGCGCAGAAGGCACGTTTAATTGCTCAACCATGTGTATTTTAAAATTTTCAGCACGCTGTCGAGATATGGCTTTTAAGCGTTCAATATTCTCAGCTTGATGTATTGTTGATACATCTTCTAGTTCAATATCACTTGCCGTTGCGATAGCACAAAGCTTGACGTTAACATCACCTCTATCTGCCAACATCACCGACATCTGACGACTAAACTCTAACTGTTCAGTCGTTAACTCTGTTTCACCGGCCGCGTAATTTAAATCATTTATTCTTAATTTAAGAGCAAATTCACCCGCCGCCATTGCTACTTTCATCACACTCGCATAAGGAACAAATGTTGTAATTAAATAATCTTTAGCCGCTGACATAGTCGCTTGTTTAACCAGTAAGGTTAAAAAGCCTGAAAAGCCAAATGAGGGGGCACTAGTGTCACCGGCTAATGGCAACGATAGCTCAACATTACCATCTGAGTCTTTTAACATCCCTAAAGCGACATTAAATGGTACGCTAGTTTGATCAATTATCGTGCCTGTCTCATGATCATCTGCAGCAGTAAACTCTATACCTCTGAGCAACAAATCGACATCGCCATCGAGTTTAGTTGCTATTAAGCTAGCTTTAATAACGACATCAAGCTGTCCGCTCTCAATTTCATACCTTAACGCATCTTTAATATAACTAGAGACACCAGGTAAACTGACTTCTTTAGCTGCTGCATCTAAAGTAAATTTTTGCTCAGATGCAAAAGGAAAACCACGCCCTTTTATATCTAGATATGCATATTTATCACTTTTTGCTTTCATGCTAAACAACACTTCTTGCTCTGGTTTTCTGCTATCAACATCAGATAAAGAAAGCTGACTAATGACAAGGTCACGTTCATAGTTAGGTGTAACACTAGCATCTTTAAAATTTATAACCGCCGGATCGATAACGGTAAATTGGCCAAGTTTAAACGCTAGTTCAGGTGCTTGATTTGCATCATCAAGCTCAGGTTTATTATGCTCTGGAACAGTATCAAGGTTGTCATTTTTCTGATTAACTTTTTCAGGGGCGGTCGACAAAGCAACTAAGGTTGCTAGCTTCTTGTCTTTATCTAATAGAAGATGACTAACAAGCCCAGATAAAGTAATACTATCAACAGCAATAAGCTCAGGTGCATACACTAGATCATTAATGACAAGTTGATTGAAAGCAGCCAGTGCTGGCATCTTTATTTGTTGATTTTTCGAAAACTGACCATCACTAAATTCACTGCGCTCAATATTTATTTTTGCAATGTTATTATCAAAATCTAGCGCAATATTGTCAGCCTTGATACGCGATATATCTGCTAAGATTGACTCATTGACTTGCGACTTGGCATAAATACCATTGGCAATATAATCTAACCTAGTATTAATGCTAATAGGCTTATTCGGTTGTAATGAAATAGTGAGTAACTCTGCTTGAATTTTTTGCTTCTTAACAGCAAGGTTAAAATCTTCTTGCGCAATATTGAGCTCTTCAATAACCAGTAATAAATCACTAACCTCGGTTGAGGTTCTGTCATTAGCTAGCTCGATAGCAATTTTACTGGAATAACTAATTTGCCCATCAAGCGAAGATATTGATGAAGGCAAAAAAGCTTGTGCAGATTTTAATGCTACCTGCTGGGCTTTTACATTTATATTAAGCTTACCTTGTTGCTGTAATAAACGTCCATCTAGCGCAATTTCTATTGGCGCACCATTGAACTGACTCAGTAAATTTAATTTAAGATCTTGCTCATTTTTTGAAAGCAAAATATTTTCCAAAACAAGTGAATCAAGCTGAATATTATGCGTCTCTGAAAAGTATAATAACGCTATATGCGCATCGGTTAAGCTAAGCTCAGGTAAAATAACTTGATAAGGAAAGTCGGCACCCGTTTGCTCTGTAACTGCTTCATGTTCAGTTGCTGTAGAGGTTGCCTTTTCAGCCATTAATTCAATGCCAGCAACATTAAATGATGATGCATTCACCGTTACAGGAATAAAAATACCCTTAAGATTAAATTCAGAGATATAAATTTTATCAAACAATAATTGATGTAAATCCACCTCTGCCTCTAGGCTTTGTAATTTCAGCGCACTACTTTGCTCGTTAATTTTCACTTCTAAGTCGCTAATGGTTAAATGAGCAGTAAATGGGTTATAGCGAAGACTAGAAGTAGAAGTGAGTGATAGAGATTTTGGCAAACCGTAATGATTAACTATAGAGCGAATAACAAGTGGAGACAGTAACCAAATAAGACAATAAAGAGCAATAAAACCAATAATTAATACTTGACTAAGGCGTTTGAAATAACGACCCATTCTACATTCCTATAAATACGTCGACGGTAAAATAATCGCGTATTTTACCTGATTTAAAATAAAAACGGGCGACCATCACAAAAATTACAGTAGCCCATACGAAAACCTAACAAACTATTCTGGCTGTAACAAATCAATAAACTGTTGTGACTGCTCTATCGCTTTATTCATTTCAGCAACTAACGACTCAACATCGCGTTTAATGGTTTTATATTCGCCTTGCAAGGCACCAATAGCTTGAGCATTTAAATTATGCTTAAGATATAAACTATTATCTTTTAAGGCTGATAATACCGGAGCCATTCTATCTTTAGCCCGATGCATAGACTTAATTAAGCTTTGATAGTTGCGCTGCGTTTTTTTCAACTTTTGTTGACTCTGCTGCTTTAAGTTGTTGCTAGAATATTGCTGAATCTCATCATTCCATTCATCAAACAAAGCATCTGCCACACTCTCAATCGCGGCAATACGAGAGGCAACTTCTTGTGCAGACGACTCACTGGCTTCATATTGGTCATTAATTAATTCATACTGAGCTGCTAAATCCCCCCCTTCATAACTTATCAGTTGAGATAATTGTTCTAATGCCGATGTAAACTGCTGTTGAGCATCTTGCTGTGCAACTTGCGCACTCTCAACCCTGTTCAACATAATATCACGCTTATGAACACCGACTTTTTCCATTGCAGAATAATAGGCTGACTGACAGCCCACTAGTAATACAAGCATGATGATGGTGGAATATAATTTAGCCATGTCAGTACCTCTATTTATGTTAAGCTTATTCACAGACCGTTTCTGTTAGAGTACCTTGCCGCATCAATTATTGCCCATAAATGGGTAATCACTGCAAATGCTATCGGGAAAATTAACCACGAAAGTCCCCAAAAAATACTAGCAAAAACAAAGAATAAAATTGCTGGTAATATACGGCCTTGCACTAACTGCCCTAAACCAGGAATAAAAAAACTACATATTGCCGCTAAAACATTTCCGCCCGAACCTTGCTGTGCCATATTAAACCTCCAAAGTGTAAAATAGTTATTAATAATATATTTTTATGGTCAAAAGTATAACACTACCTTTCTTGGTAAACTGCTGTTATTGACTTTAGCTAACTTCAATTTGTAAAAATATATTTTATTGTACCAAGCCATTAAGTTTATGATCTTTTTTTGCAAATAAACACACATCAAAAACAGCATTTTGACCACTTAGAGTTAAAAACTAATAAAGTAAAGATAATATAAATTAAAACGTATTGTACTTTTTGAACAATACTGAAGACAGGTATGAGTTTGTTTTCTCTCAACGCTTACCAGCGGTTTGAGAACAACGCAGGAGCAGTTGTCGAGAATAACCATTATCTTCAACCAATGCCTTGCCTGCATGGATGTCGATACTTAGGTTCAGTCTGGAACTATGAACCTGTGCCGCTAAACCTTTTACATTTCACTGAGTGGGAAGAAACTTAGTAAAATTGGTATTAGTAGAATTGGTATTAACCAACGAATCAAATAGCGCAAATAAAAAAGCCAGATGCAAAGGCATTTGGCTTTTCAAAAAATTTATTTTCAGTTACATGCTAAGTTATAAAATTAAGCAGATAATAAATTGCTCTTAGCTCTCTGACGATATGCTATACCCGCCAAGGCAAGTAACATAAGTATAATTGTAGCCGGTTCAGGTACATCAACTACCGGACTATTGCCACGATTTACAGCAAAGGTCTCATGGACAGCATCGTTATAACAAGACATTGCCCAGCTTAACGATAAAGAAGTAGCCTCTCTAAATGCATCTAAGCCACTAACATTAAAGCTAAAACTTATTTTTTCATTGGTAGATGACCACGTAGAAGCATTTTCATTCAATTCATGCCCTTTTGTTTGACCAAATACAGCACCACGATCATCAGAATAACCATGGTAACTGCCGGCAGAGGTGGTGCCATTAATTTTATAAAGTCCACCATTAGTTTGATCAAGTCGCTCTATTCTACTAAAACGCGTATTCCAACCGCTGTAAAGATCACCTAATGAGAAAGCATAGTTAAAGCCAGAATTACTAGCACTATTGGCTCCTATAAGGAGATCGCCAAAAATAATATTTTTATGATTACTACCATCACTGTATGTATTGTTACTATTTCTACCGCGATATGAAGATGCAAACTTAGTGAAAACATCAACAGTAATAGTATCATCATCTCCCCAAGAAACATCCATCTGATCAACATTATAAATCCAGCCACCTTGACCAGCGTCTGCTCGATCATTTACTGAAACTGTTGTCCCATCTAAAGCTATATCTGTAGCATATGCACTCGTAGTGGCTAATAAAGCACCGAAGGTTAACATTTTTAAACTGTTTGTAATTATCGACATCATAATTTTCCAATTAACGTATTTACAAGTTTCGCATCAACTATTTAAGTGATGGCTTTTGTTGTCTTTACACCGTATTTAACCATAAACAAAAGCAAATATCGAACCAACAATATAAAATCAAAATAAAACAATGACTTAGACTATTACAGATATTGTTATTATTGATAAGTATCTCAAGTGTAAATTTTACTGACAATGCTATTTAAAACAACATTTTAAATAGCATAACCAATGCAACTTTATCTGTATAGATAGTATACGAAACTAAAAGTTTATTAAATGATTGTTTGTAAACGCCCCCCCAAATAAAGTAATTTTGCTAGCCTAGTTTAATAAAAGTATTTACCATATTTCAAACTGATCATCATTACTTAGCTAATCTTTTAAATTTAATGTTACCAACGGGCCCAATAATGAAAAGAAATAAACCTGCAAAGCTAACAACAGTCTCAAACCGGAAAGCAACATTGAAAACAGTTGCTGCCTTTTTCATTATTTCTAGTCTACTTTCCTGGCAAGCAAATGCAGATGAGAACGCTGATAAACTTTATGAAAATGCCTTAATTTCGTACCAAAATAAAGATATTACAACCTCAATAATTCATCTAAAAAATGCTCTACAAAAACAACAAGATCACTTAGCCTCTCGAATTTTATTGGCACAAGCTTTAATAGCAACAGGTGATGGTGCATTAGCAGAAGTAGAATTAAACAAAGCTAGGGCTTATAACGCAGATCAAAATAGATTAGTAACCCTATTTGCACATGCTTATTTATTACAGCATAAGTACGATGAAGTTTTACGTGTAACTAAACCTAGTACTCGGGGAAATAAAATTGAGGCTGAATTATTAGTTTTTAAAGGTCAAGCATTAATCGGGCAAAAGCTGTTGCGCTCAGCAGACAGTGCATTTGAAGAAGCGTTATCCTTCTCTCCTGATAATCAAATGGCATTACTTGGCAGAGCACAAATAGCCCTTAATACATTAAAAATCGATAGCGCACTAACCTTTGTTGAGCAAGCCATCGCAGGACCTCTACCTTTCATTAATGGTTGGATATTAAAAGCGAATATATTAGCACAGTCAAATCAACTACAAGGGGCAATGACGGCGATTGAACAAGCATTGGAAATTGACAATACACATTTAGCAGCACGATTAACCAAAGCCATGTTGCACATTAGCTTACAAGAATATGCCTTGGCTGAAGCACATGTAGACTACATCATTAGTGAAATACCTAATGAGCCAAGAGCAGGCTATTTGAAAGCAATAATTAATGCTAACTTAAACAAAGAAGGTGATAAGTCTGCTAATATAAAATTAACTGAGGTCATTGCTACTTTAGCTGCAGTTCCTGATGAAATAATGAAAACAACACCTGATTATTATTTTCTCGCGGGATTGACAAACTTTCAATATGGTAACCTTGTTGATGCCAAAAGGTATCTAGAAAAATATCTCAGCTATGTAGAGCTGCATTTACAGTCGGTCAAAATGATTGCTCAAATTGATTTGCAACAAGGCAATACAATATCAGCCAAAAACCTCTTATCAAAAACCAACTTATCTCAACCTGATGATCCTGACATATTAACACTCTTAGGTATGACCTACCTGCAGCTAGGGGATGTAAAAAAAGCCGAAAATTACTTTAAGCAAGTCTTAGTATTAAAGCCTAACTCTGAAATTGGTATAACAAATCTAGCACGTAGTAAAATGCAGTCGGGGGAGTATCAATTAGCAATAGATGCATTACTTACCATAAAAGATAATAAAGTTAATAACATTCAAATAAAGTTATTATTGATTGATTCATACGAAAAAGGAAAGCTTTATGATGATGCGATCGCTATTGCACAAGAACTCGTTCAACAATATCCAAACGATAGTTACTTTCAGCAAAGATTAGGTGCATTATTAGGCTGGAACAATAAAATAATCGCCGCAAGAGTAGCCTTTACTAAAGCATTGCTACTTGATAACACTAACATTGCTGCCATCATACATTTAGCCAGAATGGATATCATTGAAAACGATCTCGAAAGTGCAAAAGTTTTTTTAAATGAAAAACTAAAACAATTCCCTCAAGATCCACTGATAATGACAGAATTATCGAATATATTTTTACTTGAAAATAACTATGATGAAGCCCTACTCTGGGTTAATAAAGCACATGTCCAAGCACCTAACAATTTCTATGTGTTATCTAAACTTGTAAATACCTTAGTTGCTAATAAACAACTCACTGAAGCTACTGAGTTTGCCGATTTGTATATAGGTCAAAATCCTAGCTCTTTAGACAGCTTAAAATTGATCGCCAGATTATATCAACAACAAAATAAACACCAACAAGCCATAATGGCGCTTAGAGATTATGTTAAAAAATCTACCGATAAATCTTCAGCTAATATAACGCTTGCACAAGCCCAATTGAAAGCAGGAGATAATGTCGGGGCGATGCAATCATACAAGAAAGCAATTGTTGCAGACCAAAAATCAGTATCTGCTCATATCGGTTTGGTAAACCTTGTTATTAGTAATAAAGATGAGGCCTTTGCATTAAGCTTAATTGAAAACATAGCTAAATTAACAGCCAGCAAAAGCTTAGAGCAAGTATTATTAGGTGATTTATACTATACCTTAGATAATATCGTAAAAGCCAAGAAGCATTACTTAACAGCACTGAGTTTTTCTGATCAAAAGCAGGCTATTTTAGGGCTTTACCGCAGCTTTAAAAAAATCAATGAATTAGAGCAAGTTATTCCTTATTTAAAGGATTGGCTTAAAAAGTATCCGGATGATATTGCTGTAGAAATATCATTAGCTGATAGTTATAAAAGTTCAGGACAGCTACAACAGGCCGCGGATAATTATGAAAAGCTATTAAGTAAGCATGGTCAACTGCCGATATTACTGAATAATGCAGCAAATATTTATTTTTCACTTAACCAACAAAAGAAAGCCCGTCAATACGCTGCTCAAGCATACTCTTACTTAAAAGATAATGTTGCTATTATAGACACCTATGCATGGATTGAAAGTCGCTTAGGAAATCACCTAGAAGCACTAGCATTATTCAGATACGCACTGACTAAAGATTATGACAATGCCGAAATAAAATACCATTTAGCCGTCACGTTAGATAAGCTTGGTAGGACAACAGAAGCCAAAGGTCACCTCATTGAAGCAATTAATAGTCAGCAGTTATTTCAAGGAAAAGAACAAGCAAAGCGACTATTAGCAACGTGGTAAGTAGCGTAGCAGTCTAACGAAGATACCTACAGAACATAGTAAAAATAAAAGCCAACCTTAAATTCGGTTGGCTTTTTTGTCATCATTGTGCTTAAAGTTATGTCTTTAATACCAAAAACATAAAGTTTTATAATTAACTAAAAGCTTTTGTTATATTGAATAGCAACAATTAAGGCATTACCTTCCGAGCTAAAACCCCAATCCTTATTGCCAACAACGCCATCTAAAGAACTAGGTAATTTACCTAATAATGCATCTTCTTCAGTAACAATCACATTATCGCCATTGATATAAGAAATACCAAAATCGATACTGTCATTACTTGCTAGTTGATAAGTAGCACCGGCGCTATACCACAATCGGTCACTGTCAGGAATTGAGATTGAACGATAGTCTTCCGCAGCTGACTGATCAAAGGCAATACCAATTCTTAAAACAAGATCTTGGTTCACATCATAAGTTGCACCTAAAGCAAAACGATAGCTGTCTTCAAAATTTTCTTGTTTTTCAAATGCTAGCGTATCACCGATAAATGCCTCAAGCTTTTCAAAGCTCGACCACTGAGTATACATAATACTGTAATGTGTTGCCCACTGTTCGGTAAGTTGATGAAAACCTGAAAACTCAGCTATTGCAGGCATATCAACAGACAAGCTCGCTGCTTGCTCCTGCACACCCAGTCCAGAAAACTCACCATCAAATGCTAATTCGACTTCACTACGGTAAGTAAGCGCAAAACGGTGGTTTTGATTAATTTCATAAACAAGGCCAATATTCCAGCCATAACCAAAATCATCACCTGCCATATTGACAACCTCAGTGCTGCCTTGCACTGGTGCAACGACTAGGCCAACACCAGGAATTGATACGCCATTTTCCAGTACACTGCCCGCATGTCTAATTAATTCAGCTTCACCATAAACAACATTTAACCCCAAACCTAAGCTAAGCTGCTCATTGATTCGATACGAACCACTAATATTAGCATTCATGGTTTTTAAATCGGTTTTACCGCCAATAGAGCCTGCCTCATAGTCGTTATCGTATTCACTTTTTAGGCCGAAATTCGAATTAAAAGCAACACCATAGGCAAATGTATCGTTGACCGGATTAATAAAATACATTGCTGGAATAATAGCTGTTGGTACGACACCATCTTGTTTAAGTTGGCTAACATCATAATCAGCCCCAAGGATATCTGGCGCATCAATGCCTTTTATATTTACACCAGGATCAACATAGGTTGCGGCAAGAGAGAAAGCTGCTTTGTCAAACAAAGCCATTGCGGCAGGATTACGAGCTAAAACAGCAGCATCATCTGCTATCACAGCATCACCAGCAAAGGCTCGGCCTAAGCCTGAAGCGCTTGTTTCATTTAATTGAAAAGATGCAGAGTAACTATTAAAAGTTGCCAATGTAATGGCCGCTGCAAGAATTGATTTTTGTAATGTCATACTAAGTTCTCGGAAATTGTTGAAAATAATAAATTTTTTAATAAAAACACTTAATAATACGCGACAAAACGCAGCCACTCTGTTAAAAAATGTAACTTTCACATCGAATAAACAGCGGACACTTCATAAAAAATATTAAAGCCAAGCAATAGCATTATTAATACAAGAATATTGAAAAAATCATGGCAAAGCGATAAGTTTTATTAAAAAATAAAATCTGATACAGATAAAATGATAGTTATTGAGCAAAGAATTGAGATTTTCTAAGGTGGTACCCGGAGACGGACTTGAACCGTCACGCTCTATGAGCGAGGGATTTTAAATCCCTTGTGTCTACCAATTCCACCACCCGGGCAACGAGGAGTATTTTTAACGTAATCTTGGTAACTACGTTCTTCTTATTTGCATGATAATGAAATAAGAGATTGAAATATTGGAGCGGCTAACGAGACTCGAACTCGTGACATTCACGTTGGCAACGTGATGCTCTACCAGCTGAGCTACAGCCGCTTCGTAGAACTTTAAATACATCTCTAAACAAAAGTGGTACCCGGAGACGGACTTGAACCGTCACGCTCTATGAGCGAGGGATTTTAAATCCCTTGTGTCTACCAATTCCACCACCCGGGCATCGAGAAGTATTTTTATAGTAAATATTGATGATTTACTTTTTCTTTTTACACTAACACTATCAAATTTGGAGCGGCTAACGAGACTCGAACTCGTGACATTCACGTTGGCAACGTGATGCTCTACCAGCTGAGCTACAGCCGCTTCATTTGCTTAATTAACACCTATTAATTAAGACTACACATCATTTGAAATTTGGAGCGGCTAACGAGACTCGAACTCGTGACATTCACGTTGGCAACGTGATGCTCTACCAGCTGAGCTACAGCCGCTTCATATATCAAACTGACTCTATACATATGCCAATATGTATTAACAATCTTACTAAGTAGGCAAATGGTACCCGGAGACGGACTTGAACCGTCACGCTCTATGAGCGAGGGATTTTAAATCCCTTGTGTCTACCAATTCCACCACCCGGGCAAATGGAGGCGGGTCCCGGAGTCGAACCGAGGTAAACGGATTTGCAATCCGCTGCATGGCCACTCTGCCAACCCGCCCTTTATTTACAAACTACCGTAAGATAGTATTCCCTAGATTTTCTCTTAAAGAGAAATTGGAGCGGCTAACGAGACTCGAACTCGTGACATTCACGTTGGCAACGTGATGCTCTACCAGCTGAGCTACAGCCGCTTCATCTGCTGACTCCCTGTCAACTGGAAACGCATTCTACATTGAAAAACTTATGAGTCAACCCTTTAATATCAATTTTATTTCGACTGCTCAAAAAGCGACTAATATGGTGTTTTTTTAGCTAAAAACAGACAATTTAACGATAAATTACTTGGTTAATTCTGGCCAAGCCGCTTTAAAATAGATCACCATAGACCAAAAAGTGAGCACAGTGGCTACAGCATAAAAGCCATAAGCAGCAAAAATTAATATTTCATGTGGAAATTCAAATAAAATTAATGGAATATCATAAGTGGGGTACCAAATTAAGCCCATAATGCCTAACATTTGCGCCGCAGTTTTATATTTACCCATTTGTGAAACCGCAATAACATCTCGATGACCACGTGAAGACATAAACTCACGCAAGGCACTGATAAAGATTTCACGTGAAATCATTAATATCGCCGAAATTGATATCCACCACACTTGTAAATCTTGAATTAAGATAACTAATGCGGCAACCACCATCAATTTATCAGCAACGGGATCGATAAAAGCACCAAAGGCTGAAGACTGATTAAGTTTTCGCGCTAAATAGCCATCAAGCGCATCACTTATCGCGGCAAACCAAAAAACCACAAAGGCGCCAAAATGATTCCACGACACAGGTAAATAAAATACCAGAATAAAAACCGGAATTAAAATAATTCTAAATAATGTAATTTGGTTGGGAATTGTCCACATAATATGTCTAATATTCTTATCGTTATCTAATCAAAGGTGAGCCGAGTTAAAACACATTTTACACAGATCGCGTTCTAATTGTCATGCAAGGCGTCATAAATATTTTCCGCCAAGAGTTTACTGATACCTGGTACTTTTTCTAAGGTCGCTTTGTCTGCTTTTAGCACTTCTTGTAAGCCACCTAAGTATTGTAGAAGTGCTTGTCTTTTCTTTGCCCCTATTCCTGGTATAGTTTCCAATGTCGACTTTTTACTGGCCTTTTGTCGTTTAGCCCTATGTCCTGTGATAGCAAAGCGATGTGACTCATCTCGGATATGTTGCACTAAATGTAATGCTGGAGATGTTGCTGGTAATGAGATCAATTGATGACTACCCGCTAAAATTAAGGTTTCCAATCCCGGCTTTCTTGATTCACCTTTAGCAACCCCAACTAATAAAGGTGTTTTAACTTTATCTACACCGGCAAAAAACTCTTCTGCTTTTGACAGCTGCCCTTTGCCACCATCAATAAAAATAATATCAGGCATTTTTTCTTCACTGGTGACTTTGCTATAGCGTTTATCTAAAGCGAACGCCATCGCGGCATAATCATCACCGGGGGTGATGCCGTGCACATTATAGCGCCTATAATCACTTTTTAATGGCCCTTCTTGGTTAAATACCACATTCGAGGCCACGGTTTGTTGCCCCATGGTATGGCTGATATCAAAACATTCAATGCGGGATATGCCATTAGCTAGTTCAAACACTTCATTAAGCGCTGAAAACCTTGCCTGCATAGATTCTTTATGGGAGTTTCGGGTCATTAATGCCGTGGTTGCATTAGTGCAGGCTAGCTTCAAATATTGTGCTCGTTCGCTACGCACATTATGCGACAGCTTTACCTCTCGCTCCGCTTGGCTTGAAATGACTTGCACAATATCTTGTTGATTATCGATTGCCTGCGAAATAATAATTTCTTTTGGAATAGCACCTAAATTCAGCTCATTACCAATATAATGCTGACTAATAAATGCAGCAATTATTTCCGCATCACTGGTATCAATCGGCACCGTTGGAAAGTAACTTTTACTGCCTAATATTTTTTGCTCTCGAACAAACAATAAATGAATACAAGCTTGAGATTTATGACGATACAAACCAATCACATCCATCTCAGCAACACTACCGCTAACAAACTGTTGCTGCTGCACTTTTCTTAAGGTCGCAATTTGATCTCGATATTTTGCCGCATGTTCAAAGTTCAGCGCTTTACTGGCGCTTTCCATATTCTCGACCAAGTGCTCAATCACAGTTGAACTTTTACCTTTGAGGAACAACTTAGCTAATTGGACTTGTTTTTGGTAATCTTCTGGTGATATTTTATCAACACAAGGCGCCGAGCATCGCCCTAACTGATACTGTAAGCACGGTCGGCTTCGCGCTCGATAATAACTATCTTCACATTGCCTTAATGGAAAGATTTTCTGCATTAAGCGCAAGCTTTCCCATACCGCACCTACCGTTGGGTATGGGCCAAAATAGTCACCTTTAACTTTTTTTCCACCACGATGTAACCCTAATTTAGGGTGTTTATGGTCGGTGATCAATAAATAAGGATAAGACTTATCGTCGCGCAACAAAATATTATATTTAGGCTGGTATTTCTTAATATAATTATTTTCGAGGATCAGCGCTTCGCCTTCGGTATGCGTTACGGTCACGTCGATCGCGGTAATTTGTTTTACCAGTGCGCGAGTTTTATTACTACCAAGATCTTTGCGGAAGTAACTTGCTAATCGCTTTTTGAGCTGCTTCGCCTTGCCAACATAAATCACTGTTTGGTTTATATCGTACATACGATATACCCCAGCTTGTTCAGAAACAGCAGCTAGAAAAGCTTTATGATCAAAGACTACCGCATCATTTGACAAGGTTTTTTCAGACAAAGGTTACAGGGCTTCAGTTTTCAACATACCATGGCGAATAGCCAAGTGCGTCAACTCAACATCATTACCGACATTGAGCTTTTCAAACATTCGATAGCGATAACTGTTAATCGTTTTCGTACTCAAGACTAATTGCTCAGAAATATCCGGGACTTTTTCACCACGTGTGATCATTAACATGATTTGTAATTCACGTTCAGATAGAGTGCTAAAGGGGTTTTCATCGACTGATTTAAATTGGCTTAGCGCCATTTGCTGAGCTATTTCAGGCGTAATATAACGTTGGCCGCTATTAACTGCACGAATGGCATTGATCATTTCATCAGGCCCCGCGCCTTTGGTAAGATAACCCGCGGCACCTATTTGCATTACTTTAGTGGGAATAGGCTCTTCACAATACACCGTTAACACGATAACTTTAACATCAGGTGCATAACGAATAATTTTTTTAGTTGCCTCTAAACCACCGATGCCCGGCATATTCATATCCATCAGCACGACATTAGGTTCGTTCTTTCGGCAAAACTGTACGGCTTCTTCACCTGTTTTAGCTTCACCAACCACCTTAAGTCCTTTTACTTCGTCTAGGATTTTTCGTATTCCAGTACGAACTAACTCATGGTCATCAACTAGCAAAACATTTATCAACGTAGAATTACCTTATAATTACTTTATAAAAAACAGTAGCATTAAGACAAAAATAATATAGTTAATTGCCCTTTAACACAATCTAATTTTCTGCTTTTTATTTTCCATGCTTTACAGGAAATACGCCTTGTTAAAGCTCATTTTTGTTTAACCAGCTATTTAATAAACCAATTTGACCATTTTTATAGGCCGCATAAGTCAAGCGCACGGCATTGCTTAAAATAATACTGTCATTCCATTTTGTTTGTTCAGCAATCAATTCGTAGCATTTTTGCGCTTCTGGCGATAGATAACCACGCATTTCTTTTTTACCTCTATCTTTTTGTCTTTCACGATAGCGCTTTTGCTTTTCAGCATTAGTTAATGCCTTCTTTTCAATATTCATCAATAACTTACCTGTTTTATTTTTTTAAACCGCAGTGGTTACGCATAACTAATACTGACAAATTTTTTACTCTTTGTTAAGCAAAAACAATATTTATTTAACTGTTCGGAGTTGTTTAGCGTACAACTGTTCGCTAAAGTAACGCCTTTAAATTCTCAATAAATGTAAGTGAACCCATGGAACAAAAAAATTCGTTCTCAAAAGAAGACTTAATAAAAGCGGGTACTGGCGAAATGTTTGGTGCTGGTAACAGCCAATTACCTTCTGACAATATGTTAATGATGGATAGAATTGTTAGCATTACTGACGATGGTGGCGAACATGGCAAAGGAGAAATCATTGCCGAGTTAGATATTAACCCTGACTTGTGGTTTTTTGATTGTCATTTCAAGGGTGATCCAGTCATGCCAGGTTGCCTTGGTCTAGATGCTATGTGGCAATTAACCGGCTTTTATTTAGCATGGTCAGGTGGCCCAGGCCATGGCCGTGCTTTGGGTGTAGGCGAAGTGAAATTTACTGGACAAATTCTGCCAACGGCAAAAAAAGTAACTTATAAAATTACCTTAAAACGTGTTATCAAACGTAAGTTATTTATGGGTATTGCTGACGGTACAGTTTCTGTTGATGGCCGTGTAATTTACACAGCAAAAGATTTAAAAGTTGGTTTATTTACCGATACAACTAAGTTCTAGTTACGGTTAACTAACCTCAGATCGGGTTAAGCCCTAACCATAGCATTCTTCTCTACGTCACTAATATTAAGGGTTGGCTTATTTTCTTTAAGGCAATAAGCCACTAAACCTGCCAGTAAATTCAA